>MKWU01000706.1_pt1 | contig 62685 bp, 46 predicted proteins | sample 809101 | NCBI WGS metagenome assembly MKWU01 (sample SAMN05860141, study PRJNA318959) | sponge metagenome | host: Aplysina aerophoba | place: Slovenia: Piran, Adriatic Sea, Gulf of Piran | collected 2013-05-07
CCAAAGTCCTCGTCGCGCATCGCCATGTGCGCGACCATAGCAAAATGTCGGAGGCGTTACCAGTGTCTTGTAGAGGGTACTCATAATGATGTCAGCACTTTCCATCACCGCGTGACCGAACGCTTTCGTCAAGTTGGCAAAATGCTGCCCAGGCCAACTTTGCTAACCGTAAGCATACCGTAAGCGGCTGGACTGCAAAAGGAGCGTATCAGAGAGTTCATGTATCGAGGCGGTTTGATCTCTTCCAACGAGGAGAACATATCATAACATACTGATATATAGGTTTATTATCACACTTCAACGCACCTAATCTTCCATCTGCGCATCCGTGTCGGAATGGAAAAAATACTCAAATAATTTTATGGGCGCTTTCGCCGTTTTGGACGGAAAAAGAAACCGCGTTACAAAATGTTACGAATCGTTACCGTGACGAGAAGAAAAAACCTCCTTCGCCCGTATCTTGTGCAGTGCATCAAGAAGAGATGCGAAGGAGAAAAAGATATGACACTGATTTCAAGAAATGGCGCCGGAAGCCTGGGCGTCATCGGTGAGGCCGTATTGTTCGCGGTCGCCTTTATAAGCCCGCTGGCCGCCTTCTCGTCCATCCTGGGCGCATAGGCCAGCCTGAATAGCAGCGGCGCCTTGTTCCCGGATCTCCCCTCCCAAGAGACCTCCCCCCCAATCCCGGGAACAAGGTCAGGTCGCCCCCGGTTCCTTCCTCCCTCCGGGGGCGGCCCCGCCGCCCTCTAAAGCACCTCCCAATTCCACCAGCAGCGGCGTCGCCGCTGCATACAACAACCCCACGGTCACGTAAAAAGCGACCTCGGCCCCCGAACCGGCCCCGAGGGCGATTCCCGTGTAATACGCAAGCGGCGCCCCGGTTGCGCCGAGGACGGCAGCCAGCAATCTTCTGCCCCGCAGCCAGGCCAGGCCGTCGATGCTCATCAGCGAAAACGCGCCCCACAAGGCAAGAATCCAGGCAGGGGCAATGAACGGAGAAGGCCAGCCGGGCGCATAGCCGACCCAGCCCGCCCGCACCACGACGGTCTCCATGACCAGGCCCATTGCAAGGCCGCTCGCAAGGACCAGCAGTTCCCTCTTGCGGTTGTTCGAGAAGATCAGCTGCATTCCGGCGAAGGCCAGCAGCGCCGCGGGGCCCAGCCACACCCTGCCGGACGCGGCGCCCAGCACGGTGCTCAGCCAAACCACCTTGAATCCCGCGACGCCCCTGACGACAGTCAACAGGCGGCGCCATTGAGGAAGGCGCGTGATCATTCCGCGTGCTCCATCACGTCGTACCCGCAGTGATCGAACCCCAGGGCCCGATAGGCCGCGATCGCCCGGCTGTTGCCGCGCTCGACGTAGAGACGCACCCGGCATCCCGCCTCGCGGGCGTCGTCAAGCACGTGTTCGCACAGCAATCGGAACACGCCGCGGCCCCGGTGTTCCGGCGCCGTGTATACGCTCTGCAACCACCACATCATGCAGTTGCGCCAATCGCTCCACTCGGTGGTGATCATCAATTGCCCCAGACGTTCTCCCTCGGAGGAAACGGCCACAAGATAGCGGCCGAGGGCGGGGTCGGAGAACATTCGCCGCACGCCCGCCTCGACCGTGGCGGGATCAAGGTGCAGGTCCTCCGATTCTTCGGCCAGCGCAATATTGAACCGGACGATTGTCGGGATGTCCGCAGGACGGGACGGACGGATGATCAGCTCGCTCATGGCGCCGCGCCCGCCGCAAGGCGCCATGAGCCCGACTCGCTCACGACCAGGCCGTCCCGTTCGAGCTTCAGAAGGTGGGCCTCAAGGGATAGAGCCGCCACCGGATGCAGGCGGCCCGGCACATCGTCATACACCCTGGTAAGGATAGCCTCAAGCGTGGCCGGACCCAGCGCATCCATGGCCCAGACCACCTTGCTCTCCCGTCGCTCGCGATGCGCAATCAGTTCCCTGATTTCCTCCCGCGGGCGATCGATCCAATGGCCATGCCCCGGGGCCATGGCGCGCAAAGGCAGGTCGAGCAGGCGGCCGAGCGAGGCCATGTAGGCGCTCATGTCGCCGTCGGGCGGCGCAATGACAACGGTCGAGCCCTGCATGATGTGATCGCCGGTGAACAGCACTCCCTGCGGCGGGTGCCACCAGCAGACGTGGTTGGATGCATGGCCGGGCGTATGTACGGCCGTCAGGGAAAACCCGCCCAGGTCGAACTCCTGACCGTCCTTCGGCTGCACCGCCGGGCTAAACGACTGGTCCTGGCGTTCTCCCGGCGGCGGCGGCGGCCCGATCAGTGAAGCGCCGGTAAGCTCCGCCAGAATCGCGGCGCCCGGCGAATGATCCGGGTGGGTGTGGGTGACCAGTATCCAGCGCACCTCTCCGGGGGCCTTGTTCCGGATGTTTTCGATGTGTTCGCGCGAGGCGGGCCCCGGGTCCAGGACCGCAACCTCGTCTTCGCCCAGGATCCAGGTGTTGGTGCCCGGCCCCGTCATTGTCCCGGCATTGAAGGCGGTCAGGCGTCGGATCGACGCCGCAAGTCGCACCAATTCCCCGGGCCTTATTTCAGATGGGGGCATCAGGCAGGAGGGTAATGCCCCATGTTGAACGGTCCGAGCACTTCGCCCGTGGGAAGGCAGGACATCAGTTTTCCGTTTATGCGGCGCACTTCCGGGCGGGTAACCGGGACGGAACGGCAGCCTGCGGCGGCGGCCCAGTTCATCGTATGTTCGATGCTCCCCATGTCGCGCAGTATTCGCAAGAAATGCCGGGTCGGATGAGCAAGAGGAATGTCCTGCTTCAGCGCCCTGTCCGGCTTGAACCACCTCGCACGCAAGACCTCCCTGCCGTCTGCCTTCGCTTTCAGTCCGGCCGGCGACTCCGCCACGAAAAAACGCGTGGAGAAGCGCCGCGGCGCGGCACTGGGCGTAATCCAGTGAGACACATAGTGCAGGCGCCGGACCGGGAGTTTCCAGTTCCCCCGCCGGCACAATTCGCCGAAACCGACCCTGCCCTCCATCAGAGCCTTGCGTTGTGCGAGCGTTGCGCGGCGCGCCTGCCCGCAGCCGTTCACCGCGATCAACAGGCCGGACTCCTCGAAAGTCTCGCGAATGGCAGCCACCCAGTAGGCCAGTCCGTCCACGGGAAGCGCGAGCAATCGGCTGGCGCGATTGTCCCTGAGTCCCAGGCAGCGGCGGTAGAGCCGCGAATCACGGTCCTGCTCATCGAGCACGCCCCCGGGGAAAACCCACGCGCCGCCGAAAGCGGCCCCCTGTATACGCCTGAGCATCAGCACCTCCAGCCCGCCGCGGCTCCGGCGAAGCAGCATGAGCGTGGTGGAAGGCAGGGGAGCGCGGGGGGGCGAGGCGAGAATCGGGGCGGACATGGCGACAAGATGCTAGCATCACGCCTCTTTGCGGCGGGTGAGGGAAACGAGATGCGATTTGACGAGCGGTCGGTAGTCATTACCGGAGCGGCGGGTGGGCTTGGACAGGCCTACGCGGTGGAATTCGCCCGCCTGGGCGCCCGCCTGATGCTTTGCGATCTCAAGGATTGCGACGAAAGCGAAGCGCTTGCGCGCGAACAGGGCGCGGACGTGCTGACCGCAAAAGTGGACGTGACCTCGCTTTCCGACCTTCAGGCCATGGCCGCCCGCACCGCCGACGCCTACGGCCGGATCGACGTGCTGGTGAACAACGCCGGCTGGTGGGGCAACCTGGAGCTCACGCGGTTTGACGAAGTCGAGGAAAAGCTGTGGGACGCCACCATGGCGGTGAACGTGAAGGGCGTGTGGCTGGCCAGCCGCGCGGCGGCGCAGCACATGAAATCCGGCGATGGCGGCTCCATCGTCAACATCGCCTCGCTGGCCGCGACATACGGGATGGCCAACGTCATCCACTACACCACTTCCAAGGCCGCGGTAATCGGACTTACCAGGGGCCTGGCGAGGGAAATGGGACGCTACAACGTGCGCGTGAACGCCGTCGCGCCCAATATCGTATCGACCGAGGCTTCGGCGGAGTTCTTCGGCGACAAATACGACAGGGCAATCGGCGCGACGACCTCGCAGCAGGCGATCAGGCGGCCGCTGGACAGTTCGGACGTGGTCGGCGCCGTGCTTTGGCTTGCCAGCGACCTGAGCCGCATGACCACCGGACAGACCGTGATGGTGGACGGCGGCGTAACCTTCCTCTAGCCGCCGCGTGAACCCTAGAAGGGTTGCTGCTCGCCGTTGTAGCGGATGAATGTGCCGGAAGCCTCCGGCGTAAGGTTCTCGATCACCTCGATCATGCCGCTAATGCTCTCGGACGGCTCGATAAAGCCCTTGATTCCCGCCCGCTCCACCATTTCGGCGATCTTTTCCACCTTTACCTGCCCAGGCGACAGCAGCGCGACAGTAATACCCTTGCGTTTCGAATCGGCGGCGACCCCAACCATCATCATGTTCAGCGCGGCCTTGCTGGTGCGGTACCAGTAGATTCCGCCCTTGCCGCCGGAGTCGCCGCCAAAGGAGCCGGCCAGCGAACTGACGGCCACGATCTTCTTCTGGTCGCTGGCCTCGACATTGTCCATGAAGGCCTCGCTCACCTTAAGCGCACCCAAAGCGTTGGTGCGAAAAAAGTGCACCGCCATGTCATAGTCCAGCGTGCCCAGGGTCTGCGGCCTCGGCTTGGTGAAATCGCCGGTGATGCCGGCGTTGTTGATGAGCACGTCGATCGGCATGCCGGCCAGCTTTTCCACCAGCGCGTCGATACTGGCGTGGTCGGTCACATCCAGCTTTTCCGCGCGAACGCCGGAATGCTGCTCTTCGAGCGCCGCAAGGGTGTCCGGCGTCGATTCGCGGCGGTGGGTGGCGATCACGGTCCATCCCCGGTCCGCGTATTGCTTGGCGAATTCCAGTCCGATACCACTGTTGGAACCGGTAATGAGCACCGTTTGCGCCTGTGCGGCGGACATCAGTACGAACGAGGCCAGCAGGCCGGCAGCGATTGTGGCGTTGCGCATAGGTAATTCCCGCAGAACATCAGGCCACGCATTGTATCCGGCGAGCAATGCGCCTCATGAACATCGCTGAACATCGATAGGGGCATACAATTCCGCCGAATGAGTGAGCAGCCTGTCATGTTGATCGGCGCCGGGATCGGCGGCCTGAGTTGCGCGCTGGGGCTGCAGCGCGCCGGCGTCGCCGTAAAAGTGTATGAGCAGGCGCCGGAACTGGGCGAGGTCGGAGCGGGGCTTACGCTGAGCCCGAACGGCTCGAAGGCGCTGATGGGCCTGGGCCTTGAGAGGGAACTGGAGGAGCTGGCGGACCCTCCCTCGTACCAGGCAGTGCACCATTATCGGACGGGCCGCATTCTGGTGCGGCGGGAGCGCGGCGAATTGACGCTTCAGCAGTACGGCGCGCCGTACTGCCAGATCCACAGGGCGGACCTGCACGACATGCTCGCCGACGCCGTGCGGGCGAACGATCCCGATTGCATTGCCCTGGGCCACGAATTCGAGCGTTTTACCCAGCAGCCCGGGGGCGTCACCGCCTGGTTCACCAACGGCAACAGCGCTACCGGCCGGGCCCTGGTCGGCTGCGACGGCGTGAAATCGCCCGTTCGCTCGCAGATGCACGAGCAGGAATCGCCGAAGTTCACCCGTTACGTCGCCTGGCGGGGTCTGGCGCCCGCTGCCAGGGTGCCGGCCGAAGCGGTGGACCCTCCCTCAGGCACTTATATCGGACCGGGACATCTATTCGTGCGCTACCTGATCCGTGGCGGCGAAACGGTGAACTACGTCGCCTTCGTGGAACGGGACGACTGGCAGGTGGAGAGCTGGTCGCAACGATCGACGGTACGGGAAGTGCTGGACGAGTTTTCGGAATTCCACGACCTGGTGCGGGCAATCATTGGAGCCACTCCGCCTGAACTCTGCTACAAGTGGGGCCTGTTTTCCCGGCGGCCGCTGGAAAGCTGGAGCGTTGGGCGTGTTTCGCTGCTGGGTGACGCTGCGCATCCCACCTTGCCCTTTATGGGGCAGGGTGCGGTAATGGCGATTGAAGACGGAGTCGTGCTGGCCCGATGCATGGCGGAATCCGGCAGTGTTGCCGAAGCGTTTCAGCGCTACGAGGCCGCCCGTGTGGAGCGCACCACGCTGGTAATGCTGGAGTCCGCGGAAATCATTCACCGGTTCTTTGCCCCGGACACGGATCGCTTTGCCGAGCGCAATAATCGCAATGAAGAATCGCTGGGCCTGTTCCACTACGACGCCTGGCAGGTTCCGGTATAAACTATTTGCTCTGTAATCCAGGAGCAAAGCCATGTTCATCAACTTCTGGTATCCCGCGGTCGAGTCGGAGAAACTCGAGGACAAGCCGCTCAAGCAACGCATGCTTGGCCAGGACTTCGTGTTGTGGCGCGACGAGGAAGGTCAGGCCCATTGCCTCAGCAATACCTGCTGCCACCGGGGCGGATCCCTGGGCGACGGCCTGGTAGCCGATAGTTGCGTGCAATGTCCTTATCACGGTTGGCGCTTCAATGGCGACGGGCAATGCGTGCGCGTGCCCTCCATCGGCATGAAGGCCAAGCCTCCCGGGCGGGCACGAGTGGACTCGTATCCGGTCATGGAACGCTACGGCCTGGTTTTCTGTTTCCTGGGCGACCTCGACGAGTCGGAACGGCCGCCGATCCTGGAGATCAACGAGTGGGGCCAGGAAGGCTGGGCCTCCACCTGCCAGGTGCTCGAATGGAAGTTCAATTACAAGCGCTCAATCGAAAACGGCATCGACCCGGGGCATAACGAGTTCGTGCACCCCACCCATGGTATGAGGGGCATGAACGAGAACTACAGGGTCCGCGAGCTGGACATGCGCGAAACCGACTGGGGCACGGGGTTCTTCAACAAGGTGTTCGCGCCGCCGCTGGCCGAGGAGAAAATGCGCAAGGCGTCCGGGGAGACCAAGAACCGCACCATCAAGGTGGGCACCGGCCATCACGGACCGGCTTCCGTCTGGACCTTCATCAATCCCACGCCGGACATGCACATCTACCAGTACCTGTACGAAGCGCCGATCGACGAGGAAAACACGCGGCTGTTCCTGGTGAACATGCGCAACTTCATGCTGGAAGACATCTATGACGAGACCATGATGGAGCGTAACCAGTATGTGGCGAGCCAGGACCGGGACGTGCTCTATGAACTGCATCCGAAGATCACGCCGCGGGTCAATACCAAGGAACTGTTCACTCCCTCGGACTACCCCATCGGGCGCTACCGGGAAAGGCTGAAGGAATGGGAAGCGCGCGGCTGGCGCATTGACCTGGACAAGGTTCGCGAGCAGGAACGGCATACGGCGTTCGCCATACCGAGTCCGGAACGCCGCAGGAAGAAGGGCTGGGTGATCGACCCGATCCCGCTGCTGCCGGCCACTCCGGCGCGGGCCGTGGAGGCCGACCAGGCCGCCTGAACCCGGGAACGTAAGGCGTACCGCCCGCACCAGTGCCATGTTCATCAACTTCTGGTATCCCGCGGTCGAGTCGGAGAAACTCGAAGACCAACCGCTGAAGAGACGCATGCTGGGCCAGGACTTCGTGCTGTGGCGCGATGAGAAAGGCCGTGCGCACTGCCTCAGCAATACCTGCTGCCATCGCGGTGGCTCCCTGGGCGACGGGCTGGTCGCCGACAGCTGCGTGCAATGCCCCTATCACGGCTGGCGCTTCAATGGCGACGGGCAATGCGTGCGCGTTCCGTCTATCGGTATGAAGGCCAAGCCGCCCGGTCGGGCGAGAGTGGATTCCTACCCGGTTACGGAGCGCTACGGCCTGGTGTTCTGTTTCCTGGGCGACCTCGACGAGTCGGAACGGCCGCCGATCCTCGAGATTCCCGAGTGGGGAGAAGAGGGATGGCGGTCTACCTGCCAGTATTTCGAATGGGAAGTCGACTTCAAGCGCGCGGTGGAAAACGGTATCGACCCTGCGCACAACGAATTCGTCCACGACACCCACGGCATGAAGGGCGAGGACCCCAACTACAAGGTAAGCGAACTGGACATCAGGGAATCAGAGTGGGGTACGGGGTTCTATAACGAGGTCTACGCGCCACCGCTCGCCGAAAGGAGGATGCGGGAAACCTCGAAAAGGGACGAAAACCACACCATCACGGTCGGGACGGGCCATCACGGGCCGGCTTCCGTGTGGACCCACATCAACCCCACCCCCGTGATGAAGATCTACCAGTATCTGTATCGCCTGCCGATTGATGAAACCCGCACCGGCTTGTACATGATCAACATGCGCAACTTCATGCTTGAGGAAATCCACGACCAAACCATGATGGAGCGGAATCAGTACGTGGCTTTTCAGGACCGGGACATCCTGCTTACCCTGCATCCGAAGACCGCGCCACAAACCAGCGCCAGGGACTTGCTCACTCCATCGGACTACGCCGTGGGCCGCTACCGTCAATGGCTTATGGGATGGGAGGCGCGAGGTTGGCGCATCGATATGGAAAAAGTACGCAAGGCCGGCGAGCACACCGCGTTCGCCATCCCCAGCCCGGCGCGGCGCAGGAAAAAAGGCTGGGTGATCGACCCGATACCGCTGCTTCCGGCAACTCCGGCGCGCGCCGTGGAGAGCGGCCAAGCCGCCTGAACCCGGGAGAGTACGCGTGCGCCTGGACGCGAGGGCGGTGTCCTCACGGCGCCCGCCCCCACTCAATTGAGTGCTGTTACGAGGGCGAGACGCCTTCGCTCCCGGCGTGAGCGGCATCGCGCTTGGCGCGCATTTCCTCCAGGTACTCCCGGGTCAGGGTCCAGCGCAACAGAATCATGCCGGCCAGCAGGTTGCAGACCGCCGGAACGATCGCAATGGATATGCGAATGCCGGTCAGCGCACTTGGGTCCTGCTGAATGGTTTCGTTGTCAACGGTCGACTGGTAGCCCAGCACACCCAGAATAAGACCTATGACCACGGGAGCCCCCATGAACGCGAACTTTTCCACCATGTTGTATGCGCCGGCGAACACGCCCTCGCGCCGCAGGCCCGTCGCAAGGTAGTCGTACTCCTGAACGTCCGGAAGCAGCGACATGCCCAGCAGCAGCTTGCCCATACCGAAGAAGGCAAGAACCACGGCCCTTACGAACAGCAACCACACAGGCTCGCCCGGGGGCACGAACCACCACCAGAGCGCTCCCACCATGAAGCCGAAGGTTGCAAGCATCAGGGCGCGATGCTTGCCCACCTTGCGCGAGAACGGCACCCAGAAGAACGGGGCGGCCAGCAGCGGCATGATCAGGTTGCCGCCGAGCGCGTACCACAGCATGACGTCCTGGGAATGCCCCAGGATGTCCACGATAAAGAACAGGACACTCCCGGCCGCCACGCCGGTGGCCAGCAGCGTCAGCAGCTTGAATACGGCAAGCTTCAGGAAATGCACGTTGGACGCGGCCGTGCGGATCTGCTCCCATGGACTCTGGCGGGGCGTTACGTGCTCTGTCGCGCGCGCGGCGGCCGTTCCGAAGAAACAGGCAATCATCGCCACAAGCGCCAGGACGCCGAACAGCCAGCCCACAATTTCGTAGCCCTCGTTGCCGCCTCCGAATTGCGCCGCCAGGGTGGGCCCAACGCCAATTACGGTAAAGGTTCCTATCATGATGGCCACGGCGCGAAATGACATGATGGCCGTGCGCTCGTCATAGTTTGTGGACATTTCCGCGGGCATGGCGATGTGCGGTACGTTGAACAGCGTGTAACCGGTATTGAAGACCAGCAGACCTCCCAGTACATAGGCCGCCTTTTCGAAATCCGCCCACTCGGCCGGTGTGCTGAACAGCATCACGAATGCCCCGCCGCACACGAAGGCGCCCACCAGCAGCCAGGGCCGGCGGCGCCCGAAGCGGCTCCTGGTACGGTCGCTGAGGATGCCCATGGGCAGGTCCGTCACAAGGTCGTAGAGCTTGGCGATCATCATGAGCGCCCCGGCCGTGATGACCGCGACCCCGGCTACCCTGGTCAGGTAGAAGAGGATGATGGCGGAGTAGGTATTGAAGAGCAGCGCCACTCCCAGGGCGCCGATGCCCCAGCCCGCGCGCAGCGAAAGTGGGACCGAACCCTCAACCCGGGTCAGTCGGCCAAGCATGGTTTGCATTTCTTTCGGCGCCTCGGCTTAGAGCGTAGCGCGGCAGGATAGCACGGGGCCCTCAGGCGGTGTATTCTCGCGAACCTGCACCTGAGACTAAAGGAGAGCGGCAGCAATGGCCGAATACGAGTATCGCAAGTTTTTCATCGGCGGCGAGTGGGTCGACCCGGTCGAGCCGCGCGAACTGGCCGTGATCAACCCGGCCACCGAGGAACCCGGCGGGTTGATTGCGCTTGGCGGAGCGGCGGACGTCGATCGGGCGGTTGCGGCTGCGCGAACGGCCTTTGCCGGCTATTCGCGGACCGGCAAGCAGGAACGTCTCGAGCTGATCGACTCTTTTATCGCCGCATACAAGTCCCGCTACAACGACATGGCGGATGCAATTACGGCGGAGATGGGCGCGCCCAGGAGCCTGGCCACAAAGGCGCAGGCCGCCATGGGCGTGGTCATTGCCAAGACCGCGCGACGGCTCCTGGAAAACTTCGAGTTCGAAGAGCGGCGCGGCGGCACAATGATTCGCCGCGAGCCGATCGGGGTTTGCGGATTCATTACGCCGTGGAACTGGCCGATCAACCAGATCACGCTGAAGGTCCTGCCGGCGCTGGCGGCGGGTTGCACCATGGTGCTCAAGCCCAGCGAGATCGCGCCCTTCAGCGGCGTGGTTTTCGCCGAAGTCATGGCAGCGGCGGGCGTACCCGCCGGCGTCTTCAACCTGGTCAATGGCGACGGCCCCGGGGTCGGCCAGGCCATCGCCGGACACCCCGACATCGACATGGTCTCGTTTACCGGTTCCACCCGGGGAGGGATCGCGGTGGCCGCCACCGCCGCCGGAACGGTCAAGCGCGTCAGCCAGGAACTGGGCGGCAAATCGCCCAATCTCATCCTGGACGAGGCCTCGCTGGAAAGGGGCGCGATCAACGGCATGCGCAATGTCTGCATGAACACCGGGCAGTCGTGCAACGCCCCTACCCGGCTGCTGGTCCCGGCCGAACTTCACGACAAGGCCGTGGAAATCTCGGTGGCCTCCGCTTCACGGGCGCGAATCGGCGATCCCGGGTCCGAGAACACGACCATGGGCCCGCTGGTCAGCGACACCCAGTTCAACAAGGTGCAGGGACTCATCGCCAAGGGCATCGAGGAAGGCGCAACGCTGGCGATGGGCGGTCCGGGCAGGCCCGACGGCCTGGAAAGAGGCTATTACGTCAAGCCGACGGTCTTCGGCAACGTGAGCAACGACATGACGATCGCGCGCGAGGAGATATTCGGGCCGGTGCTGTGCGTGATTCCCTACGACGACCTGGACGAGGCGATTGCGATCGCCAACGACACGCAATACGGCCTGGCGGCTTACATCTGGGGCGAGGACCTTGAACAGGCGAGGAAGGTCGCGGCGCAACTGCGCGCGGGCCAGGTCTGTCTCAACGGCAATTCCGGCGATTTCAGCGCCCCTTTCGGCGGCTACAAGCAGTCCGGCAACGGCCGGGAATCCGGCCGCGAGGGACTGGAGGAATTCCTCGAAACGAAAGCCGTCCTCGGCTACGAACAGGCCGCCTGAATCTAGCCTCTCAATCACTACGCCTTGCGCTATCCCTGCGCGCGCACAGCAACACCCCTCTGCCGGGAGACGCATAAATCCATCCTGGAGCTTGGCTGCGCTGTGAGCGCCGGGTCATCGGCGCCCACTGGCGCAGACACTCCCGGCAGAGGGGTGTTGCTATACGCGCTCTAGTTTTCCGGGGAAGTGAGGGAGCGGGCGACGCGGAAGCCGAAGAAGCTGTAGCGCGCATCTTCAGGGTCGCGGCCCCGGAAGGTAGTGCGCTGCCAGTCAGGGTTGGTGAGCCAGCTGCCGCCCCGCACGCTGCGGTTGTCGCACTGACCCGGCGGCAGACTGTAGGCCGAGCCGTCCGTCGGCGTGTCTTCCGGGTACAGCACCTCGTAGCAATCCTCAACCCATTCCCAGAGATTGCCGGTCATGTCATGCAGACCGAATCCGTTGGGCTCGAAACTGCCGACCGGCGCCAGGGTCGAATGACCGTCGTCGCAATTGATCAGGGGCCAGATAAAGTTGTGCACGGCGTGTGCGCTCTGGTCATACATGTTGGCGTAGGTGCAGCCCTCGTCGGGATCTTCTCCCCAGTGGAACCAGTCACCGGCGCCGACGCGCGCCGCATACTCCCACTCCGCTTCACTGGGCAGACGATAGTCCTGACCGCTGATCTCCGATAACCAGGCAAGGAACGCTCGGGCGTCCAGCCAGCTGACACAGGCGACGGGATGCTCGGGAACAGACTCCTGACCCAGCCGTAAATCGGTCCAGTGCGCTTCGGGGTCATCCGCCCACTCATTATCGATTTGGCCGCGGCAACCCTTGGACATCTCGTAGCCGGTAGCGTCAACAAAGTCGCGGTACTGGCGGTTGGTGACTTCGAACTTTCCGAGCGCGAACGGGCGGGAAATAGTCACTTCGTGGGGCGGACCCATGGGACGTTCGCTGACTGCTTCCTCGCTTCCCATGACGAATGAGCCCGGCGGCACCACAACCATCTCGGGACATTGCTCGCAGTCGCGGAACGTCTCCGGCTGCGTGTCGGCGGCGACGGCGGGCGGCGCAATCAGGAAAACCAACAGTAAAGACAAGGCTGATCGATTCATGGATGTGTTCCAGGTGATGTGTCCCGCCGACAAGTTTATTTCACTCCGGCCCCCTGATCGCCGAACTTTCATTCGGGCAGGGACCGGGCGACGCGAAAGCCGAAGATGGAGTAGCGCAGGTCCTCGGGATCGCGGCCGCGGAACGCTAGCCGTTGCCGGCTGATCCGCGAAGTCCAGCTGCCGCCCCGTACGCTGCGCCGGTCGCACTGCCCGGGCGGCGGGCCGTACGAGCTTCCGTCCGTCGGAATGTCGGCGGGATACGGCGCTTCGTAGCAGTCCTCCACCCATTCCCAGAGATTGCCGGCCACATCGTGCAGGCCGAAGCCATTCGGCTGCAGGCTGCCCACCGGCGCCAGCATCGCGAAACCGTCATCGCAATCCGCGGGCTGCCAGCTGTAACCGTGCATGGCTTGCGCGCTCGAGTCATAAACGTTGGCCTGGCTGCAGGCCTGGTCGGGGTCCGCTCCCCAGGGGAAATCGCCGCTCACGCCGCCGCGCGCCGCATACTCCCATTCCGACTCGCTGGGAAGCCGGTAGGGCTGCCCGCTCGTATCAGCCAGCCAGGCCACATAGGCGCGCGCGTCCAGCCAGTTGACGCAGGCCACCGGGTGGTCCGCCTGCCACTCCTGTCCGGTCCGGAGATCGGTCCAGTGAGCTTCGGGGTGCGCCAGCCATTCGTCACCCACGCGCACCGCGCAAGGCGGTGCGGTCTCGTACCCGGTATCGTCGACGAATGCGGCGAATTCCCGGTTGGTGACTTCGAACTGGCCGATTGCGAACGCACGCTTGATGCTGACCGCATGCGGAGGCCCGTCCGGGCGGCCTTCCTCGCCGCCCTCCGCGCCCATGATGAAATCGCCCGGCGGTACCTCGACCATCGCGGGGCATACATCGCAGTCACGGAACACCCGCGGTGCGTCGGACTCGTCGGCCTGCGCGGCAAGAGCGGCCAGTCCCAGCAGCAGTGCCGGCGTCAGGGCTGAAACTGCCATACGAGCAGAGCCTGGACCGTGTTCTCGTCGGTCGCTCCGTCGCCGAGGTTGTTCATCCAGTATTGGTATTCGATTCCCAGCCATAATCTCTCAGTGACCCTCCAACGCAGTTGAGGTTGCGCCAGCAGCCAGCCATCGACTCGATCGCCGAAGCGGTTCCTGCGGCTGCCAATGTACTCGATGTGGCCTTCCAGGCTGAAACGCCGCTCGCCCAGACTGAAGGGACGGGCGAAACTCAGGTCCACCATGAACGAATCGCTTTCCCGGGGCGCTCCGCCGGATGCGACGCCTTTGCTGTCGTCGATGTAGCCGGTGATGTCCAGGTTGGCGAAGGCGAATCCCTTGAGATCCAGCGACAGGCGGACTCCCGGAAGATACTTGACGACGTTCGCGTCATCGGCCCAGTTGATTCCCATTACCAGGCCGATGTCCCTGACGAGCCCGCCGCCGATTTTCCGGCCGGCGATCTTCGACAGGCTGAAATTGGAGTACCACTCGCTGTAAAGATCGAAATCCTGGAAGCCGGACTCGCGCGAATCCAGCATGTCCACAAAGAAGAAGTTATCGCCGTATTTCCAGCCGTGCGCGTTTTGCAGGGTGGTGATCAGATGCTTCGCCTTGCCGCCGCCGGCGAAGGAAGGAACGTCGAGTTGCCCGTATTGCAGGTGCAGTTCGCTGTCGCTCCATTCAAATGCATGGGCCGAAGGAGCGCATGCGGCAAGCAGCAGTGTAAGCGCCGCTGCGCGCGCAAGGATCCGCACCGCTGTCCGCCTGCCTGGTGCTAGCTGCTCCGCAGCAAATGAATCCCTGCGGCGCCGGCCAGCAGGGGCACACCGGCGTCGATAACGATCCACACCAGGGAAACCGTCTCATCCCCTATGGCGGTGAAAGCGGGACTCAGGAGATTGAACCAGTTCCAGAAGAACATGATTCCCACAAACAGGAATCCGTAAAACAGCGTGTTGGCCACAAGGAACTCCCGCGTGACATCCTCGCCTCCCACGCCCCTCTTGCGCGTGTAGCTGAAAGCTGCGCCCAATACAATTGCCAGTGCGGTCAACGGATTTACTATGGTCCAGAATGGACTGTAGGGCTGGCCGGGTCCCGACGCGTGGTACAAAGGCTCGACAACCGTGTGGACGGCTACCAGTACGGCAACGGCAAAGAGATACAAGCCGCAGATCTTCTTGAACATGTGCGAAAGCCCCCACCTTCCCGGGACCAAATCCCGACCTTCGCTTCGAGCATAGCACGCAGCCGGCGGTGAGCAGGACGATCCCCACAGGCGCGTTGGCCGGGCTGTTTTGGGCCGCGGCGTTCTGCTTTTATCCGGAATGGACGCTGGTTCGATGGTTCATCGGCCTCGCGGGCCTTACCCTCCTTTTGTCCCTCTGGTCGGGAGAGCGGGCCGCAAAGAGCCCGAGAGCGGCTGCGGCGGGAAGCTTCGCCTTCGGGCTGTGCGCCTTCTCGGCCGGCTGCTACTGGATCTACCACAGCGTGCGCATCGTCAGCGGGGGACCCGTTGCGCTGGCCATTGCGCTGGTCATCCTGCTCGCGGCCATTATGGGTTGCTGGTACGCCCTGGGTGGATACTGGGCGGCGCGCATGCAGCCGAAGAGACCCTGGGTGGCCCTGCTGCTCGTGCTGCCGAGCGTCCTGGTGCTCGCCGAGTGGCTCAGGGGCTGGGTGTTCACCGGATTCCCCTGGCTGAGCGCCGGCTACCTCACCGCTCCGGCGTTTGCGGGCCGGCTTCCGACCATCCTCGCGCCCCTGGGCGGCATGTACCTGGTGGGCCTTGCGACGGCCATGCTGGCCGGTGCATGCCTGCTTGCCTGGCGCATCGCCCCGAACAGAATAACGGGCGCACTGGGACTGCTTGTGCTGCTTGGCGCCGCCGCGGGGCTCGGGCAGATTTCGCTGCCCGCGCGGGACGGTCAGGCCCTGGGACAGCTGCACGCAAGGCTGGTGCAGGGCGGGATTCCCCAGGAGAGGAAGTGGCTGGAAGAACAGTTTCTGCCGACCCTGGACACGTACGAGCAATTGAGCTTCGGGCAGCCGATGGAAAGTGCGGGCCCGGGTCCGGCACTGATCGTCTGGCCGGAGGTTGCGGTACCCCAGACGCAGGATTTCGTCCGCGACTATCTCGACGAAATGAACCGTCTCCTGCACGCCCGGCGGATCGCCCTTGCGCTTGGAATCCTCACCGCAACCGACGCCGGCCGGCACAATTCCCTGATCGTGCTGGGCGACGGCGAAGGCACCTATCACAAGCACCACCTGGTGCCCTTCGGGGAATTCTTTCCCGTGCCCGACGGGATACGGGACTGGCTACTCAGCATGAACCTGCCCGCCAGCGACCTGGTGCCGGGACCTTCCGAACAGGCGCCGCTCAGGGCCGGGGACGCGGTCTGCGGCGTGAGCATCTGTTATGAGGCGGCCTTCGGATCGGAGCAGCGAAGATGGGCGCCGGCGGCCCAGGTTCTCATCAACGTCAGCAACGACGGCTGGTTCGGCGACACCGTTGCGCTTGAGCAGCATCTGGACATGGCGCGGGTGCGGGCGATGGAAACCCGGCGCTATCTGTTGCGCGCGACAGGCACCGGCATAACGGCGGCGGTGGATACTCGCGGCCGCATCATCGACAGGCTCCCCAAGTACGAAGCCGGCTTCCTGGATGTCAGCGTGCCCAGGCTTGCGGGCGCGACGCCTTACGTTCGCTACGGAGAGTGGCCGGTGGTCGTTCTTTGCCTGTTGCTGGGCATCGCGCTCCCGGCCGCAGGTAGAATCCGCAGGGGCGGTCAGCCGGCGTTTACGCCTTTGGAGGAGCGAGAATGAGTATCAGAAGAAGACAGGTCCTCAAGGGAGCGCTCTCTCTTTCGGCCCTGTCTCTGTCCTACCCGTTCCTGAAGCCCGCAAACGGCTTCGCCGCCGAGAAGACCACGGCCGTCGTGATCGGAGGCGGCCTGTCCGGGCTCAACTGCGCGCTGCTTTTGGCCGACTTCGGCATTGACGTGATCCTGCTGGAGGGGTCGAACCGTTTCGGCGGCCGGGCCCGTACTGCCGACGGCGTCGAAACACGCCCGGAATACGGCGCCAGCGAGGTGGGCCGATCGTATGCGCGGGCCATCGACCTGTGCTCGCGGCTTGATGTCAATCTTCTCCCGGACATTCGCAGCCTGCTCCCGATGTCCAACTATGTGAACGGAACATGGGTGAGGTCCGGCGAATGGGCCGATTCGCCGGTCAACAGGATGTCCGACGACGAACGCGAAATGCCGCCGATCATGGTCGGCATGGGCCTGTTGTCCCGGCTTAATCCGCTGAAAAACCTGGACGACTGGCTTTCCCCCGAATTTGCCGCATACGACATCTCCATGCAGGAATTATTTGAGGCAAACGGCGTGTCCGATGCCGCCCTCAGACTGGCGGCTGTTCCCATGAATCTCCGCATGACTTCCAGCCTCGGCATGATGCAGGAGCGAACCCGAACCATGTTCGACGCGAATTTCGGAAGGACGCAGACGCAGTCCGAGGGCGTGGACACGCCGTTCGGGTTGGCTGCCACACGCCAGGAAGGTGAGGAAGCGTTTCCCGTGCGGACTATCGAAGGCGGCACATCCAGATTGCCGGAAGCCATGGCCGCAGCGTTGGGGGACCGCGTCCGGCTGGGCAAGGTGGTTGCGGAAATCGACATGTCCGGCACGCTTGCGGAAATCCGCTGCCTGGACGGCAGCCGCTACAACGCCGACTTCGTGGTCGCCGCCATACCGTTCACGACCCTGCGCAATATCACGGTTTCGCCGGGATTTGCCGGACGCCAGGCCGAAGGCGTTCTCACGCTGGGCTATCGCGGCACGACCCGCGCCTGGGGCGTAATAGAAAGGCCGTACTGGGAAGACGACGGCCTGGAACCGTCGTTCTTCACGGACGAGACCATTCAGACGCTGGTGGTGCTGGACAAGCTGCCTGGAGAAGACATACACCGGTGCTCGGTAATCTTCACCGGCCCTTCGTCGGCGCGAATCGACCAGATGCCGGATGATCAGGCCCTTGCCCTGATCGAATCGGAGATCGCCCGCATTCGCCCCGCCACAAAGGGCGCGATGCGCTTCGTGGATTTGTACGGGTGGCGAAAGAATCCCCTGATCCAGGGCTGCCGACATTTGTTCGGTCCGGGCCAGATCTCAAGGTTCGCCAAGGAAATGATCATTCCGCACCACCGCCTGCACTTCGCGGGAGAACATACCCGTCGCATGGACTTCGGGATGGAAGCTGCGCTGGAAAGCGGCGAGCGGGCGGCCTTTGAAATACTGCAGAAAGCATGAAGAACTCAGCAAACTCAAGACATTTTGCGACAGCCGTCCTGTGCGGCTCCCTGCTTTGCGGAATCGCCGCCCTGCCGCCGGCGCTTGCCGGGCAGGATGCCCCGTCGGGACAGGACGCAGCCGCGGGCGAATCGCCCGATCTCCAGCTTCTTGCGCGCGGCAAGCGGCTTTACATACTTTGCCAAGCCTGCCACGCAACGGAGGCGGATCCCGGCGACAAGATCGGTCCGCACCTTGCGGGCATCGTCAATCGGCCGGTGGCAAGCGCGAAAGGTTCAGTCTATTCCGATGCCCTGCGCGCCGAGGACTTTGTCTGGAGCGAAAAAAACCTGGACCTGTGGCTGCAACGCCCCGCGGACATGGTTCCGGGCACGAGCATGAGCTTTGCGGGTCTTCCCGGGGACGATCTCCGCAAGGCGCTGATCGCCTACCTCAACACGCTCTAGCCGCTCACAGCGGCGCGGGCAATGGCGCCCGGTTCAGGACCGGCTGACCCTGAGCCTCTTCACGCGCCGCCGGTCGGCCGAGATCACCTCGAAGCGCCAGCCCCCCGCTTCGACAGAGTCGCCCCGCTTGGGCAATCGGCCCAGGCGATGAATGACCAGGCCGCCGACCGTGTCGAACTCGCCGGTGTCCAGCTCCGAATCGATCTCTTCGTCGAAATCCTCGATGCGCATCTTGGCGCTGACCAGCAGACTGCCGTCATCCTGGCGTACAAGCTCCGGCGCCTGCTCAAGGTCGTGCTCGTCACCGATTTCGCCGACGATCTGCTCCAGGACGTCTTCAATCGTCAGGAGCCCCGCGGTCCCCCCGTACTCGTCGACGACCACGGCCAGATGATTGCGGCCGCGGCGGAACTCGTCCAGCACGTCGTCCAGGCGCTTGGTTTCCGGAATCAGCGTCACCGGCCTGAGCAGGGACTTGATCTCCAGCGATTGTTCACGCGACTCGGTAAGCGCCGGGAGCACGTCCTTGGCCAGCAGGATGCCTACGACTTCGTCACGGTTCTCGCCGATTACCGGAAAACGCGAGTGGCCCGAACCGATGATCGTCGACAGGAGCCGCTCGCGGCTGTCGTCGATGCGCAGGACCACCATGCTGGATCGCTGCACCATCACCTCGTGCACTTCGCGTTGGGAAACCTCGAGCACGCCTTCTATCATCGCCTTTTCGCCCGGCGTGATTTCCTTCCCGCTTCCCAGCTCCGCCAGGAATTCCAGCAACCGCGCGCGGGTTGGCCGACGACGTCCGGCAAGCCGGCCCAGGAATCCCTGCAGGCCGCTCACGCGCGCTCCTCCGCCCAGGGGTCCGGCCAGCCGGCCTGCTTCAGCAGTTCCGATTCGAGCGATTCCATCGCCCGCGTCTGTTCCGGCTCATGGTGGTCCAGCCCCGCCAGATGCAGGCATCCATGCACGACGAGATGGGCCAGATGCGCGGCCGGCGTGGAGCCGCGCCCGCCGGCTTCGGAACGCACCAGCGGCATGCAGATCACGATGTCGCCGATTTCCCCCAGCCCGCGATCCGACGGAAATGCAAGCACGTTTGTGGGCCGATCGATCCCCCGCCACCGCCTGTTCAATTCGCGGCTCTCGGCTTCTTCCACCAGCCGCACGGTTACCTCGCCCGCCTGCGCGAAACGGGCCAGGCTGGCGCGCACCAGCTCCCGTATCCTCGCGCCGGAAAGGTCCGCTTCCGGCGCGCGGCCGGCGTCCGAGACATCCTGCACCGCAACCCGAATCATGAATCGTCCTGCGAACCGTAAGCTTCGAGAATCCGCTTCACCAGGGCGTGCCGGACCACGTCGCGCGGGGAGAAATACACGGTGGCTATACCCGAAACGGGCTTGAGTATCCTGAGCGCATGGCGCATGCCGCTCTCGCGGTCGGGTGCAAGGTCCACCTGCGTGATGTCCCCGGTAACGACGGCGCGGGAATCGGCGCCGAACCGCGTCAGGAACATCTTCATCTGCTCCGGCGTCGTGTTCTGCCCTTCATCGAGGATGACGAAGCTGCTGTTGAGCGATCTGCCGCGCATGTAGGCCAGCGGCGCCACCTCGATCACGGCCCGCTCCACCCAGCGCGCTACGCGCTCCGGCCCCAGCATGGCATGCAGCGCGTCGTATACCGGCCGCAGGTAGGGATCGACCTTGCTGGCCAGATCGCCGGGCAGAAAGCCAAGCCGCTCGCCGGCCTCCACCGCCGGTCGCACCAGGACGATGCGTTCAACGTGTCCCGCCCTGTGGGCCTCAAGCGCGCAGGCCACCGCCAGCCAGGTCTTTCCGGTCCCGGCGGGACCGATCCCGAAGGTGAGGTCGCGCGAACGAATTTCCTTTACGTAGCGGCGTTGATTGGCGCCGCGCGGACGAACGCGGATCCTTGGCGTGACGACTACCGGCTGTGATTCCCCGATTTCGTCCCGCCCGTCAACCGGATTGCCGTCGGGATCGTCGCCATTGGACGCCATGTCGCTCCCGGCACCCTGGGCGCATTCGCTCAGGCAGGCCTGAATGCGGGCTGCATCCAGCGCTTCCTCCCCGGCCATTCGATACAACTCGTTCAGCGCCGCGGCGCCGGCATCGATGGCCTGCTTCGAACCGCGCACGCGGAAGCGGTTGCCCCTGCTTGAAATCCGAACGTCCAGGCCCAGTTCGATCTGCCGCAGGTGTTTATCGAACTCCCCGCACAGGTTGGCCAGCGCGCCATTGTTCGCGGGGCGGAGGACAACCTCCCTGGTATGAGTCTGACTATTCAGGGCGCGGAAAAGCCTCAGGCCGCAAGGGATTCCGGCAACAGCCGGCCGCGCAGTGAATTGGGCAGGGCTTCGGTAATCACGACGTCGACATACCGCCCGATCAGCGAGGGCGAACCGTCAAAGTTTACCCAGCGATTGTTGCCCGTGCGGCCGGCCAGCAGGCCTTCGCCGCGCCGCGCCGGACGCTCGACAAGAATCCGCCTTGAAGTATCGACCATTTGCCTGGAGATCCGCCGCGCCTGGCTGCCGATCAAGGCCTGCAGCCGCTGAAGCCGCCTGAGCTTCACGTCCTGCGGCACCTGCTCTTCCATTCCCTGGGCGGGAGTGCCCGGACGCGGGCTGTACATAAAGCTGAAGGACTGGTCGAAACCGATGTCCTCGACCAGCTTCATGGTGTCGGCAAAATCCTCTTCGGTCTCACCGGGAAAGCCCACGATAAAGTCCGAGGCCACGCTGATGCCGGGACGAACGCGCCGCAGGCGGGCGATCTTGTCGCGATATTCTTCAGCCGTGTAGCCCCGCTTCATGCGGGCAAGAACCCTGTCCGAACCGCTCTGCACCGGCAGGTGCAGGTAGGAAGGCAGCTTTTGGAAGCGAGCGTAGGCGTCGATCAGCCGGCCGTCGAATTCCATGGGGTGGGACGTAGTGAAGCGGATTCTGCCTATGCCCTCGAGTTTCGATACATAGCGAATCAATCCGGCCAGGTCCTCAAGTCCGCCGGAAGGCGCAACTCCACGGTAGCCGTTGACGTTCTGGCCCAGCAGGTTGATTTCGCGCACGCCCTGGCGCTCCAGTTGAATTGCCTCTGCGAGCACGTCCGCCACCGGCCTGGATATTTCCTCGCCGCGCGTATACGGCACCACGCAAAACGAGCAGAACTTGCTGCAGCCCTCCATGATCGACAGGTGGGCCACGGGGGAAGTGCTTTGCGGCGCCGGCAGTTCGGCAAATTTTTCCTCGGCCGGAAATGCGATATCGACTACGGGGCCGGAGCATGTGGCCGACTGCGCGAGCAGGCCCGGTAGGCGGTGCAGGGTCTGCGGGCCGAATATCACGTCCACGTAGGGCGCGCGCTTGCCTATGGCCTCGCCTTCCTGGCTTGCAACGCACCCGCCCACGCCGATCTTCATTCCGGGCCGCTTGCGTTTGAGCGCCTTGTAGCGGCCGAGCTCGGAGAACAGTTTTTCCTGGGGTTTCTCGCGAACCGAGCAGGTGTTGATCAGTACGACATCGGCCTCCTCGGGATCCCCGGTAAGCGTGTACCCGCGGCTCTCACGCAGCACGTCCGCCATCCGCGCGGAGTCGTACTCGTTCATCTGGCACCCGAAGGTCCGTATGAAAAGTTTGCCGCTCATGCCTTGAGGAATCGAGTTGGTGCAGGACCGCGGCCACGGAAGCCGAAACTCGCGGCGAGGCCCGACGCGCTAGAAGGGTACCTCGTCGTCCATGACATCGGAGTCCGCGCCCGAAACGCTGCTTCGCTGGGCGTTGCTCTGCGCCGGCGGGGAGGAGCGGTGCTGCTCGTAGTCGCCGTCACCGCCGCGCCTGTCGAGGAACTGCATGTCATCGGCCACGACTTCGGTGCTGCGCCGTTCCTGGCCCTCGCGATCCTGCCAGGAACGGGTCCGCAGCCGCCCCTCGACGTATATCCGCGAACCCTTTTGCAGGTACTGATGGGCCAATTCGGCGCGACGCCCGAAAAGCACCACGTTGTGCCACTCCGTATGCTCCTGGACCTGGCCGGTGTCCCGCCGGGTCCATCGCTCGTTTGTGGCGATTCGAATGTTCGCTACCGGGTTTCCGTTCGTCATCTGGCGGACTTCCACGTCGTGCCCCAGGTTGCCTACAAGGATCACCTTGTTTACTCCACGCATTTCTCACTCTCCCGAACATTTCCAGCCTTCTTCGACCGGAGGAGAACTATTGTGCCATTACTCGCCGGAAGGCTCGCGGCAAACGCAGCGGCATTTGCCCCGCAAATGAGGAAAAAGGCCGGCAGCAGGCGTTAATGAGGCAAACGCGCCTCCTTTGCCCTGAGTTTTTCCCTTCCTGCCCGCGGGTTTCGCCGCACGGCCCGGCAGGGTTATATTGGTGGGCTGCCATGAGTGACATTCGCATCCGTTCGGCGCGCACCCATAACCTCAAGGGGATCGACCTGTCGCTGCCTCGCGATCAGTTGATCGTGATTACCGGCCTGTCCGGATCCGGAAAGTCTTCGCTTGCGTTCGACACCATCTACGCCGAGGGCCAGCGGCGCTATGTGGAATCGCTGTCGGCCTACGCACGGCAGTTCCTGAGCGTCATGAGCAAGCCCGATGTGGACCATATCGAGGGGCTGTCGCCGGCCATCGCCATCGAGCAGCGCTCGGCCTCGCACAACCCGCGCTCCACCGTGGCGACGGTTACCGAGATCTACGATTACATGCGCCTGCTTTTCGCCCGCGCCGGCGTGCCGCGCTGCCCGACTCATCGGCGCGAGCTTGCCGCGCAGACCATCAGCGAAATGGTCGACGACGTGCTCAGGCTCCCGGAGGGCACGGCCATCAACCTGATGGCGCCGGTGGTGCGCAACCGCAAGGGAGAACACCGCAAGCTGTTCGCCGACCTGGTGGCCCGGGGATTCGTTCGCGCCCGTGTCGACGGTGCGGTGTGCGAAATGGAGGACCCGCCGGAGCTGGATCTCAGGCGCAACCACACGATCGAAGTGGTCGTGGACCGCCTGCGGGTGCGCGAGGAATTGCGCCAGCGGCTGGCCGAATCCTTCGAAACCGCGCTGACCCTTACCGGTGGAATCGCCCTGGTGGGCTTCATCGACGAAACCGCGCGGGCCGACGTGCTTTTTTCCAGCCGCTTTGCCTGCCCGATGTGCGACTTCGCCATACCCGAAATGGAACCCAGGCTGTTTTCGTTCAACAACCCCGCCGGCGCGTGCGAATCCTGTGCCGGCCTGGGCTCCAAGCGCTTTTTCGATCCCGAACGGGTGGTCCGACCCCACCTAAGCCTGGCGGGCGGCGCCGTGCGCGGCTGGGACCGCCGCAATGCCTGGTACTTCAGTATCCTGGAAAGCCTGGCGCGTCACTACGGTTTCGACCCGGAGATACCCTTCGAGTCATTACCCGCGAAGATCCGCCAGGTAGTGCTGTACGGCAGCGGGCGGACCCGGATAAAGTTCACCTTCCGCTTCCAGACCGGGCGACGGTTCACCCGCACGAGGCCGTTCGAGGGCGTTCTTCCCAACATGGAGCGGCGCTACCGGGAAACGGAATCGCCGCGGGTGCGCGAGGAACTGTCGCGCTATCTCGGCTCCACGCCCTGCCCCGACTGCGACGGCGCGCGCCTGAACGAAGCGGCCCGCAACGTGATCGTATCGAAGCGCTCGATCGCGGAGTTGAGCGCCATGAGCGTTGAAGCGGCGCTGGAATTCTTCACGACACTGCGTCTGAAGGGCTGGCGGCAGGAAATCGCCGAGCGCATCGTGCGGGAACTGGCGGAACGATTGCGGTTCATGGCCGACGTGGGCCTTGGCTATCTCAACCTGGACCGGCGCGCCGAGACCCTTTCCGGGGGCGAAGCGCAGCGCATACGGCTGGCCAGCCAGATCGGCTCGGGGCTGGTGGGCGTCATGTACGTGCTGGACGAACCCAGCATCGGCCTGCACCAGCGCGACAACAAGCGCCTGCTGGCCACGCTGGCCAGACTGCGGGACCTGGGCAATACGGTGCTGATGGTCGAACACGACGAGGAGGCTATCTGCAGTGCGGATCACGTTGTGGACCTGGGGCCGGGGGCCGGAGATCACGGCGGCCGGGTCGTGGCGGAGGGTCCGCCCGCGGCGATCAAACGGGAATCCGCGTCGCTGACGGGGCAATACTTGAGCGGCGTGCGCAGCATTCCGGTGCCTGACCTGCGCCAACCGTTTCAGTCCGGGCGCGAGCTGAGAATCGAGGGCGCCTGCGCGAACAATCTCCGGGAACTGGACGTAACGCTGCCGCTGGGCCTGATGACCTGCATTACCGGCGTCTCCGGATCCGGCAAGTCGTCGCTGGTAAACGAGACGCTCCTGCCGGGCGTTACCGCAGCGATCGAGCGAAAACCCTGTCCCGGGGCCAAGTTCAGGGTACTGCGGGGAACCGAACGATTGGATCGCGTAATAGAGATCAGCCAGGATCCGATTGGGCGGACTCCACGCTCCAATCCCGCAACCTACACCGGCGTGTTTACGCCCATCCGCGAAATGTTCGCAATGACGCCCGAGGCGCGTGCGCGAGGCTACAAACCCGGCCGTTTCAGCTTCAACGTCAAGGGCGGACGCTGCGAAGCCTGCCAGGGCGGCGGGCTGATCAAGGTGGAAATGCACTTCCTGCCGGATGTCTATGTACCCTGCGACGTGTGCGAAGGGCGGCGCTACGGACGCGAGGCGCTGGAGATTCGCTACCGCGGCCTCAACATTCACGAGGTGCTGGAACTCAGCGTCGAGCAGGCGGCCGAGGTGTTCGCCAACGTGCCCAAGGTGGCGCAGAAACTGGCAACGCTGATGGACGTGGGCCTGGGTTACATCCGGCTGGGACAGAGCGCCACGACCCTTTCCGGAGGGGAAGCGCAGCGGGTGAAGCTGTCCCGCGAGCTGGCCAAGCGTTCAACGGGACGCACGCTGTATGTGCTGGACGAACCCACGACCGGACTGCACTTCCACGACGTGGCGCAGCTGCTGACCGTATTGCACCGGCTTCGCGACGGCGGTAACACCGTCGTGGTGATCGAGCACAACCTGGACGTCATCAAGACCGCCGACTGGATCATCGACCTGGGGCCGGAAGGCGGAGAGGCGGGCGGCGACCTGCTGGCGGCGGGACCGCCCGAAGAAGTGGCGCGCGTCAAGCGTTCCCACACCGGGCGCTACCTGGCGAGAATGCTGCGCCGACAGCCGGCCGGAGTGCGACAAAGAAGCGCCGCCTGAGGGTCAGGCCCAGTGCGGGCCGCAAGGGGAATCACCGCCCCGGACGACGAAGGCCTCCGCGGGGGCAGCGCCCGGGTTTGCGATCGTGCGCTCAAGTCCTATGGGGACGGTCAATACATCACCCGGGCCGAGGTCCAGGGATTCGCCTCCCCAGCCGATCCGAAGCTTCCCTCCGTGTACCGTCCATACTTCCTCTTCCTGGCGCGAATGCGCCGGCAAACAGGCTCCGGGACCGAACTCAAGGCGCCGCAGGTGGAAGCCGTGCTCCCAGGCAAGCGGGGCTTTAAGCACGCCCTCGTCCGGATTGGACTGTCCGATGATCGCTTCCTCGCTCACCCTGCCGCCGGACGCATTCAGCGCCAGGACCGAATCAGCCTCCCCGTTCGCGCCACGATAGCGAGCCACGCATGACTCCAGGGATTCGCTTTCCAGACGCTTCAGTTCCGCAACCTGCCCGGGCGTCGTCGCGGGCATGACAGGTTCGCCGGAAGGGACGGTCTCGCCGGCCTGCGTGTCGATCAATCGGCCGCTCTCCAGCAACACAAGGCCGTACTTGCGCGCGTCATCGAACACGTACGGGGCCCAGGTGACGCGCCCGGGATCGTCGCCGCCCAGCGCGGCGAACATGAATCCTTCGCCGCTGCCTACGTTCTCGAAACCCCGAAAGACGTGAATCGGGATAGAGATGGTGTCACCCCGCTCCAGCACAACTTCGCCGTCTTCGCCATGTTCGCCGGTCATGAAACGCCAGCGGCCGGAGTGAATCCAGAAGACTTCCGCGGTCTCGTGGCTGTGCTGGGAGTTCACGCAACGGGGCGGCTGGCGCGCGGCGCCGATATTGAAACCGTGCGGCTCGCGTATGTGCACATGCTGGTCCGGGTTTTCGGCGACGCCCGGGCCGATGATGGTGAAATTCTCCTTCGACTCGCTGCCCGGCGTGCGAGTGTCGATGAACGCGGTGCGGCAGGGAACCAGTTCCCCGTAACGGACCAATCGCTCCCGCATTCGCTCTCTCGTGACCTGTTTCACCGCCGGCATGCCGCCTCCCCGGTTGCAGCGCGCCAATATACTAGCCGCTGCCAAGAACCCTTGCACGCGGTCTGCGGACCGCCCGTGACCAGAGCGCTAATCCCATGACCGATGCTCGAATTTCCGAGGAGATTGTCGACTACATCCTGCGCGTAACGCGGGAGATCTGGGAAGACCGCAACCCGGAACTGGTGATGCGCTACTACGCTCCCGAAACGCGCGTCCACGCGCTGGGCGGGATCATGCGGGGCGCGGCCGAAGTCACCGAGAACACGCGCGCCATGCAGGCCGCCTTCCCCGACCGGCTGGTCATCGGCGAGGACGTGGTCTGCAGTCCGCTCGAAGACGGCGCATGGCTGTCCTCGCACCGCATCCGCAGCCCGATGACCAGCAGGGGCGCCAACGCCTACGGCCCGGCCACCGGCAGAAAGGTCACGACCTACGTGTTCGCCGACTGCGTTGTCAGGGATGGAATGATCACGAAAGAGTGGCTGGTGCGGGACAACCTGGGCCTGGTGAGGCAGCTGGGCCTGGATCCGCAGGAGGTGGCGAGGCGTGAAGCCGCCCGCAGCCACCCGGAGGAACACATGCGCTGGCTGGCCGACGAACGCAAGCGCGTGCTGGACGGCCCGCCGCCGCCTGCCGATTCCGCTTTGCCGGACCCGCGACAGGATCCGTGGGGCTTTGCCCGCAAGGTCCTGTCGGGTCTCTGGCAGGGTCCGTCCGATCTTTGCGAAGCGGCCTACGCACCTTACGCAGTCCTGAGCGATTCGGACCGGGAGGTGGCCGGAGCGAGCGACATCTTCAGTCACTACGCAACCTTGCGGGAGAGCCTGAGGGTGCTCCGGCTGAGCGTCGACCATGCCGGACTTCAACCCCGCGGCTGCGGATGGACGCTCGCGGCACGCTGGACCGCGGTAGCGGAACACACGCAGGAGTTCGAAGGGCTGCCGGCGTTGCGCGCACCCCTCTTTCTGATGGGCATCACTCACTGGTGGCTGACCGGCGGGCGCGTGGCGCGCGAATGGACGATTCTTGACCGCCTGGCGCTTATGGATCAGATTCTGCGCCACCGGAAGGACGCGTAAGAACCAACGCCCTGAACGCAAGCGTGGCGGTTGCGCCCTTCTTCATTTGCAACTATTCTCCACCCTGACGAATCCTGCAATTGTTCGGTGGCGGATGCCAGGGGGACGGAAAGGCAGGTATTCGGCAGCTGCTAAATCCTGATTGGGAGGATAAACATGCACCGACTTCATCGGACATTTTCGATTGCCTTGGCTATGGCCGTGGGCGCCTTCGCGTACGGCACGGCTCCGCAGGCCGCCGCGCAGGAGGCATCCGAACTGGAAGAGATCATCGTTACGGCGCGGAAACGCGAAGAAGCGCTGGCGGACATTCCGATAGCCATAACCGCGTTCTCGGCGGAGGAACTGATCCGCGGCGGGTTCACCAGCCTGGAGGACCTTTCGTTCCAGACCGCCGGCATGCACTTTCACAAGCAGGGCGGTCAGATTCCGGGCCGCTTCAGCAGCAGGGTGCGTTTTCGCGGAATGAACACCAACGCCAACCCCCCTTCACAGCAGGTGGGTACGGTGTTCCTGGACGGCGTTTATGTATCGGATGGCGTTACTAGCATCGATTTTTCCAATATCGAGCGCGTCGAAATCATCAAGGGGCCGCAGTCGGCCACGTTTGGCCGGTCCACCTTCGCCGGGGCGGTCAACTACGTGACCAAGACGCCGGGCTTTGAATACGCGGGTCGCGTAATCGCCGACGTTGCCGAGTGGGGCGGACGCGACGTGACGCTTTCGCACGAGGGGCCGCTGGTGGACGACAAGCTGGCCTACCGCATTTCGGCGCGTGTGTACGGGACCGACGGCCAGTACGTATCCAATGCCGATGGCGGCGCGCTGGGCGAAGAGAGCACGGAAACCATACAGGCCGTGCTCAACTGGACGCCTACCTCAAACTTCTCGGCCAAGTTCCGCTATCTGTGGTCGCACGACGACGACGGCCCCGCCGCCGGCATGTTGCTGGGCACGGCCTTTTCCGCTCGCTTTGGCGGTGCAGGCGTCTCAGCGAATGCGGGTCCCAACTGCTTCAGCGACGGAATTACCAGTGCGGATGACCCCGACACGCCGTCCGATTACTTCTGCGGCGCGCTTCCGATGGTGGACGTAGATTCCTTCATCGCTCCGAACACGGCGATCAGCGCCTCCGATCAGGCCTCCTTCCGCCGCAATGTAATCTGCGACCCGCGTGACGGCATCTGCCGGCCCAAGCTGCCCGGCGCGCCGCTCAGGGCCACGTCCGGTTTGACCCGCTACCAGCAAAGAGCCGCGCTGCTGCTCAGCTATGACTTCGACAGCGGCATGCTGGACGGCCATGGCCTGGATTCCGTGGTCGGATGGAGCACGATGCGGGCCGGCTGGGTGCGTGATTTCGACCTTACCGCCGCGCAGAATTTCCTGTCTCAGGATCCGGTCGTTGCCGATGACCTGACGGTCGAACTGAACCTGAGCTCGCCACAGGAAGGCAAGCTGCGCTATTCACTCGGGGCAAATTTCTTTACCGCGGATAACTCCACCACGGGCAGCGGAGGTAACACGGTGTGGGGTTCCGACGGCGGAGTGGGCCAGCTAGTGGTTGCTGAGCCCGATGGAACACCGCTGCCAGAGCCCGTTACGCTCCCGGGCCCGCACTACTTCATGAACGCCGTTCCGCCCACCGAGAGCAACGACACCATCGGCATATTCGGGTCCTTTGCCTACGACTTCACCGACGACCTGACGCTGGACGTGGAGTGGCGCTACCAGGAGGACGACATTTCACTTTCAAGCCCGAGTAACGAGGGCGTGCCGAATCCAGGTGGCGGGATCGAGGCCGCGAGATACGACGAGGAATCATTCAGCAGTTTCCTGCCGCGGATCACGCTGTCCTACGACGTCGGCGACCGGGGAACCAGTTGGGTAACGTATTCCGAAGGCACGCTGCCCGGCATCTTCAACGCGGACTTTGGCTCCCTGGACGAAGCGACAAGAGACCAGGTCCGGGCGGTCATCCCGGGCATTACGCTGTTCAACGAGGAAGAGGAGCTTGAGAACGTGGAAGTCGGCTTCAAGCAGGAGTTCGACAACTTCTACTTCTCGGCGGTCTTTTACATGCTGGACTGGAGCAATCTCAAGACTCGCCAGGGCGTTACCGTGGTGGAAGCGACAGGCGTCCAGCGCGTGCTCAATCTCCAGCTGAACGCCGGCGACGCGGAACTGGAGGGATTGGAGCTGGAAGGCGGCTTCTCGCTGGGAGAGAACTTCTCCGGCACCTTCGTGCTGAACTACGCGGACGGCGAGTACGGCACGCTCACCTGCGGCTTCTCGCCGTTCAAACCACCCATCGAGCCCGGCAACCGGTTCGGCCCCCGCGACTGCTCCGGCAGCCGCCCGGCGCGTTACCCGGAATGGTCGGGCGCCATCTCCGGCGTCTGGACCGACAGCCTCGCGGGCGGCAATTGGGACTACTACGTTCGCGCGGATGCCGAGTACTTCGGTGAGGCCTACAACGAGGAAGCCAACTTCTCCACCATGGGCGATTTCTGGCGCGTAAACGTGCGTGGCGGGTTTGAAATGGACGACCTTCGCATCGAGGGATACGTCAAGAACCTGTTGGACGACGACAACTACCTCGCCGCAGCCCGCTGGTCCGATTTCTCGGGCACCTTCCTGTTCGCGTTCCTGTTCAGTCAGGGCGTGGCGGTCACCCCCGCCGAAAAGCGCACCTTCGGTCTCAGGGTCGTTTACGACTTCTAGCACTTTCTGAAAAAGCTCCGGCCGTTTCGCCGGCCGGAGCTTTTGTTTCGTGATGAGCGGGAAACCTCGTGCGGCCCTCATGGGGCTGGCGTTTCCCGGCATTTGGTAATCGCCCATGTCGAACTACAAGCGCGGCTACGTGAACGGCCGTTTCGGTCAGATTCACTACCATCGCGCCTGGCCGGATGCTGACAGCAGCGACAGAACGCCCCTGGCGTTCTTTCACCAGAATCACAAGTCGGCCATCGAATACGACCTGCTGCTTAAGGAAATGGGCCGTGATCGGGAGTCGCTGGCCTTCGATACGCCGGGCTACGGCAATTCGGACGGCCCTCCCCGCGTGCCCACCATGGCCGACTTTGCGGGCGCGATGGCCGACGCGCTGGACGCTCTGGGCTTTGGCGCCGACGGAAAGGGGCCAGTGGATATATTCGGTCTGCACACCGGGGTATTGATCGCCGCCGAACTGGCGCTGACCCGTGCGGACCTGGTGCGCCGCATCGTGATGAGCGGCATTCCCTACCGTTCGCCGAAAAAACGCAGGGAAATTCTCAAGGCGCTGCCCCGCGACAAGAAGCTGACCGAAGACGGCGCCTGGATCATGGATTGCTGGAGGGTGCTCGTGGCCGATCGGTCGAAGGACGTGCCGCTGGAGCGTGCGGCGCGGGTCTTCGTGGAGGCCCTTCATCCTCTGGACAAGCATTGGTATGCCTACGACGCCGTCTGGAACTACCCGCTTGAAGAGCGCTTGCCCAAGCTCACCCATCCGGTCGCGATCCTTCAGACTCACGAACTACTGCTGGACGACACCCGCCGGGCACACGCGGAACTGCTGCAGCAGGCGCATTACGTTGAAATTCCCGAAGTTCAGGTAAACATTCTCGATCTCGCCTGGAAGCATTTCGCGCGCGAAATGCGGCTGTGGTTGGACGAGCCCGCGCCCTAAACGGGCGCGGGCGGATCGCGCGATCCAATATGCACGGTTTCCTGGTCGAACAGTTCGGCGGCACGGAAGTAATGCAGTGGCGCGAGCTGGGCCGCCTGAAGCCGGGTCCGCGCCAGGTCCTCGTTGAAGTAAGGGCCTCCGGCGTGAACTTTGCCGAGACCCGCATGCGGGCCGGGACCTATTCCGGTCAGGAGCTGCCCTTCGTGATGGGCATGGAATGCGCCGGCGTGGTGGCCGGGTGCGGGGAAGGCGTCACCGAATTCAGGCCCGGCGATCGCGTGTTCGGCCGCGCCCGGGGCTCGCATGCGGAGGCGGTCCTGTTCGACGCGGACCACCTGATGCCGCTTCCCGAGGCGGTTTCATTCATTGAAGGCGCGGCGATCCCGGTCAGCTGGCTGACCGCCTGGCATGCCCTGGACGCGGTGGCCGGCTTCGGGAAGGGCCAGCGCATCCTGATCGAGGCGATCGCCTCGGGCGTGGGCAGCGCCGCCCTTCAGATCGCAAAGTGGCGTGGCTGCTGGGTAGCCGGTACCGCCAGCCGGGACCCGAAGCTGGAAATCGCGCGCCAATGGGGCGCGGATGCTGTCTATAACTACAAGCGCGACGACGTGACGGCGCTCGTGCGGCGCGAAACGGATCACCAGGGCCTCGACATCGGGTTAATGACCATTGGCGAGGAAACTGCCGAATCGCTGCTGGACAGCATGGGCATGGACGGCAAGATCGTGATGTACGGAAGCACCGGCGGGCGCCAGGTGTGCTTCAACCTCAATATCGGGGTTCGTAACCTGGCGCTGATGAGCATGAGCATCTCGACCAGCGAGCGCTTTCTCACCTACACCATGCCCCGTTTCCGCGAGCTGGCCCTGCCCCTGTTTGCCGATGGCGCCTTCAAGGCGCCCGTCGGCCCTGTCCTCCCGTTATCGGACGTTGTGAGAGCGCATCAACTGGTGGACGAGCGCAACCACTTCGGCAAGATCATCCTCACCGTGTAGGCCCGGGAAGCGCAATGATGTTCTCTGCGGCGGGATCATCCACAATGCGGAAAGAAAGAGTCGCTTCTGCGCGCACATATTCCAGAACCTCTTCGAGGGCCGCTTCCAACTCGCGCCCCGATTCGCGGGCAGGAGCCCCTCATTGGCGAACCTGTAGCCTGCCTGATCGAACACCGCTATCATATGACCAGTTTTATGACCAAGCGAGGTTGTCATGGTCACCGTTAACCTGGCGCAGGCAAAAGCGCGCCTCAGCGAACTTCTGGACAAAGTAGAGGGCGGCCAGGAAGTACTCATTACCCGCCGCGGCAAGGCCGTGGCGCATCTGTCCCCCGCCGTCGGCCCCAAGAAGCCGCTGCCGCTCGGGGAGCTGGCTGGGTTCCGGGCGTCCATGCCGCCGTTGCGGCGCCCCGCCGCCGATCTGCTGCGCGAGGCACGAGACGAAGGGCTCTGAGGTCATCGGCTTGCTCGAATGCTCTACTTCGACACCAGTTTCCTCGCGCCCCTCATCCTGCCCGAGGCCACCAGCGACCCGATCGCGGGCTTTTTCGACGCCCTTCCGCCCCAGGGTCTCGCCGTCAGTCAATGGACCCGCGTCGAATTCGCCTCGCTGCTCGCCCGTGAAGTTCGCATGGGCGGCCTGGACTCCGCGGCGGCGCACGAGGCAGATGCGCGATTCGAAGGCATGGTCCGCGATTCGTTCATCGTGATCTTGCCAAATCCCGACGACTTCGATCGGGCACGAGACTGCCTCAACCGCTTCGAGACCGGTTTGCGGGCCGCCGACGCGTTGCACCTCGCCATCGCGTGGAACCGCGGCTCGGAGGCCATCTACAGCCTGGACAAGCGGATGATCGCCGCGGGAAAGAAGCTGGGGCTGCCGACGACTTCCGGAACCGTCCCGGGATATGACGATTGATGGCGCCAGTGCTCCCGGTTGCCGAACGGGCCAAGGCGTTGTTTGGCGAGGACGGCACTGGCGGCGCTCCCGTCAACGCCAGAGGCGCCTGCTGGCGATTTCCGCGCCTTCGGCCATGGCGCCCAGCTTGGCGTACGTGATGTCCGGATCGACCGCGCCGAAGCCGGCAAAGGTGGAAAATCCGCAGTCCGTCCCGGCGATCACCCGCTCGCGTCCTACGATATCGGCAAAGCGGCAGATGCGTTCGGCCACCAGTCGCGGATGCTCGACGAAGTTGGTGGTGGAGTCGAGCACCCCGGGAACCAGGATCTTGTCGTCGGGCAGTTTCGCCTGGGCAAAGACGGTCCACTCGTGCGCGTGACGGGGATTTGAGGACTCGAACAGCAGCGCCTGGGGCCTGGCCTTGAGCGCGATCGGCAGGACCATCTCCATGGGCGCATCGTGATGATGCGGACCTTCGTAGTTCCCCCAGCAGACATGCAGACGCACACGGTCCGCTGGTACGTTGCGCAGGGCATGGTTGAGCGCCTCCACGTGCAGTTCGGCCTGACGCCGGTACTCGTCGTCCGGCTGACCCTTGAACATCATGTGCCTTCCCAGTCCCAGGTCCGGTGAATCCAGCTGCAGCAGGAAACCGGCGGCGACGATGGCCTCGTACTCCGGCCGCATGGCCTCCGCCAGCGCGTACAGGTAGGCCTCGTGGTCCGGATAGTGCTGGTTGGGCTGAAAAAGGGCGATCACTCCGGGCGACGCGGAGTTCATGAACGCTTCCACGGGCCGGTGCCGATCGACGGCCGCCCGGAAATTGGCAAGGTCCTCTTCCAGCGGCGCCGCGTCCTTCACCCGGATCTCGCCCACGCATTGCGGTCGACGGTATGTGGGCGTGCCGCCGCTGGCCGCCTGGCGCTGAAGAAAGCCCGGGTACTCCTCGAGGTCCGCGGGCGGCCGCCGAGGGCTGTCGCCCTCGAATCCGGTGATCCTGTCCTTGATGTAGGTGGCGTAGCTGATCTTGCTCATTTCGCCGTCGCTGACCACGTCCACCCCGGCCTCGCATTGTTTCGCCACGACCGCGTCCACGGCCTCGGCCAGCAGCGCGTGCCGCGCCGCCGGCTCCATGCGTTCGCCCTTCTCTTCGGCGAAAACCATTTCCGTTATCGCCTCCGAGCGGGGAAGGCTGCCGACGTGGGTGGTGAGGATCCGTTCGGTGGAATGCAGCATGACGAGGTCCTGGTGTGGTGATTCAGCCGGCGTATCGCCGCAGCCGGATGTCGGCCTGTTCCTTGTGCCCGGCGAAGCCTTCCAGCGCGCACAGCCGAGAGCAATATTCGCCGATCTCCACCGACGCTTCTTCGGTGATGCGCTGGTAGGTGCAGGTCTTGATGAACTTGCCCACCCACAGGCCGCCGGTATAGCGCGAGGCCTTGCGCGTGGGCAGGGTGTGGTTGGTACCGATTACCTTGTCGCCGTACGACACATTGGTTTCCGGTCCCAGGAACAGGGCCCCGTAGTTGCGCATGTTGTCCAGGAAATACTGCGGATCGCGGGTCATGACCTGTACATGTTCGGAGCCGATTTCGTCCGCTTTCTCCAGCATTTCCTCGTATTCGTCGCAGACGATCACCTGGCCGTAATCGCGCCAGGCCTGCCCGGCAATCGCGGCCGTGGGCAGAACGGTAAGCTGGCGTTCGACCTCGGCCATGGTGGCATGCGCCAGGTCTTCCGAATTGGTCAGCAGGATCGCCGGGGAATCCGGACCGTGTTCGGCCTGGCCGAGCAGGTCCGCCGCGCATAATTCGCCGTCCACCGAATCGTCAGCTATGACAAGGGTTTCAGTGGGGCCAGCCAGCAGGTCGATGCCCACCCGGCCGAACAGCTGCCGCTTGGCCTCTGCCACAAAGGCATTGCCCGGACCGACGATCATGTCCACGGAGGAAATCGTGCCGGTCCCCAAGGCCATGGCGCCGATGGCCTGAACACCGCCCAGGCAGTAGATTTCGTCGGCGCCGGCCAGATCCAGTGCCGTTACAACCGCGGGATTGGGCGCGCCCTGAAACGGCGGAGACGCGGCGATCACCCGCTCTACTCCGGCCACCCTCGCCGTGACCACGCTCATGTGCGCGGAGGCCACCAGCGGATACTTGCCGCCGGGCACGTAGCAGCCGACGCTGTTGACCGGGATGTTGCGGTGCCCCAGCACCACGCCAGGGCGTGTTTCCACCTCCACATCATTCAGCGCTTCAAGCTGAATCCGCGCGAAGTTGCGGATCTGCTCCTGGGCGAAGCGAATGTCGGCGATGTCCTGCGGGTCCAGGCGGCCGTGGCAGGCGTCAATTTCTTCGCGGCTCAGGCGGAACGAATCCGGCGACCAGCCGTCGAATTGCTGCGAATACCGCCGCACGGCCTCATCGCCGCTATCGCCGCTATCGCCGATGTCGCTCAGTATGCTCTCGACCGCCGACTGAACGCGCGCATCGCGCTCGCTCTGCTGCCCGGCGGCAATGCCTTTCTTCAGGTATCGAATCATGTTGTTGTTCTCAAATCTACGCGGGCGTCGGGTCGCCCTGTGCCTCATCCTCGCTCTCGGAAGCGTCAGCCGAGGCCTGGGCGCCTAGCAGTTGCATCATGACATCCAGTTCGTTGAACAGCATCCATTCTTCGGTGACGCGCCCGTCCTCGATGCGATGCTGGGTGATGCCGCGTATGCGCGCCTCGCGTCCCGTGGGCGGGCCGAATACGCCGTTGCCCCGGTGCGCGCCGTAGGCGTTCCAGCGGGTGGAGACCAGGTAGCCTTCGTCGGGATTGCCCATCCAGTAGACCTCGTCCACGTCCAGGGCCAGGTCGGGAAATTGCGCGAGCAACGACAGCACGAAGGCCTGGTAGGGCCCGAGGCCGCTGAAAGCGCGATCGGTGGGGCCGTTGAACACGAGGTTGTCGGCGTAACGGCCTTGCAGCGTGCCGAGCATGCGGCGGTTCCACACGCACTGATAAAGGCTTCTGATGAAGTCCTCCACGTCCAGCTCGCCGGACGCCTTCGGTACCGTTGGATAGTCCGGCTTGGCCTGGCCACGCCGGCGGGCCGGTTCGCCGGCGGTGTAATCGTCCGGCAGCGCGCTGCCGCCCGATTCGGCCATCTGGCGCGCCACTTCGTTCAGATCGAGGCCCATCTGGCGAAGCATCGCGGAGGTGTTGTAAAGAACGTGCTCGAGGAAGATCTCGTTTTCGCGTGACACGCAATTGGCGATGCACCACAGCGATACCGGCTTTCCGGTGGGCGGGCCATAGCGGCTGTAGCCGGCGTTGTCGCCCTGAATGATGGTGCGGTGCGAGGTGTAGAACCCCACATCCTCGTCGCCGGCCCAGATGATTTCGTCCGCCACCAGGCGGACATTCGGAAAGGCGTTGATGGTGTGGGTGGTATCGGCAACGATCTTGTCGCGCCCGTACTGCAGCCCGTAGTCGTCGTACACCCGGCTGTTATGCGCGTAGGTGTCGTAGATGTAGCCGATGTCCTTCTCTTCCCAGATGCGGTGCGTGATGCGGACGATGTAGTCGATGATGTTGCGGTACTGGTCTTCGAAACCGCGCATGGACTGGGCAGGCATATCTTCGCGGCCCTCGGCCAGGAAACGGTCCGTGCCGCCCCGCGTGTATTGCGCCAGGGAAATGGAATAGTCGGCCGGCATATGCGCCCTGGTGAGCTGCGGCAGGGCGCTTTCCACGTCCTTTGTCATGCTGGTCCCCTTTCTTGCCAATGTACTTGAAGAATATCACCGGGTTATCCGGCGCGCGTATTTTGCGTTATCCGGTCGGACAGGTATAGTACGCGGTTCGCAATTTTGATGTCTGAGGGGACGAAAAATGATGTTGAGGGACACTTTGACCCGCACCGCGATTTCGTTCGCGGTACTTGCCGCTTTCGGCGCGGCAACCGGCGCACACGCGCAGGGTGCGCTGGAAGAAATTGTAGTGACCGCGCAGAAACGCGACCAGAGTCTGCAGGATGTTTCGGTCGCGGTTACGGCCGTATCCGGCGACGAATTGAAGGCGCTGGGAATAACGGACGCCTTCCGTCTGGAAATCCTCGCTCCAGGACTTCAGCTCGGCATGTCGGGCGCCGACCCGCGGCCCGCGCTGCGTGGCGCAAGGACGCAACAGGTGGAAGCCAACGACGTTGCGATCTCCTTTTACACCGACGGTTTGTACCGGCCGCGCCATGGTCAGGCCCTGGCCGGGTTTGTGGACGTGGACCGGGTCGAAGTGCTTCGCGGACCGCAGGGAACGCTGTTCGGGCGCAACTCGTTCGGCGGCCTGATTCACGTCATCAGCAACAAGCCCGATCCGACCGAAACGGACTACGGTTTCGCGGTTTCCGGAGGCGACTACTCGCTGGCCGGCTTCGACGGCTTTTTCAATGCGCCCTTGAGCGACAACTCGGCGGTGCGGGTTGCGTTGAAAACGGAAACCCGCGACCCGTTCGTGGAAAACCTCACCCTCGGCGACGACGGCGGCCTCAAGGACTCGGACATGACCTACTTCCGCGGCCAGCTTTCCTTCGCCCCCAGCGACACCCTTGACCTGCTCCTGCGTGTCGAGAGCTGGCAGGACGATTCGAACGGCAACGGTCACTTTGGCTACTACGTCGAAGGCATCCCCGTCAATCTGAGTTCCGGCCTGACCAACGGTGTTTCCGGCACCATGAGGCCTCGCATCGGACGTTCCGACGAGTGCGCCGGCACCTGCGGACGTTACGGCGCCGGATTTGACTTTGTCGCCACACCAGGGCCCGACACCGTAGCGCAGGTAACCGGCAATCCCTACAGGATCGAGCAGGACACGGCCGCCGAGCGGGACCTCTCGGACCTCACCGTGGCCGGCGAACTCAACTGGTCGCTGGACTTTGCCGACTTCAAGGCCACCGTGGCCTACATGGACTATGAGGAGTACCGCTGGGCGGATTGCGACATGTCCGCCTACCTAACGGCCTCCTGCGGCAACGACATCACCTCCGAGACCAACATGCAGGAGTTCCAGCTCACCTCCAATTCGGACGGACCGCTGGAGTGGGTCGTGGGCGTGTTCCTGCTGCAGGAAGACCTGACCAACGCGTTCCTGTGGGAAGACCATGCGTCCACCGTGGACAATACTCCCGTCCGCCCGCCCGACATCAACATGCATGCAGGCTGGACGCTCCAGATCCGGGTCGATACGAGTTCGGCCGCAGGTTATGGCCAGGCCTCGTACGCCCTCAGCGACACTGCCCGGGTGCTCGCGGGCGTGCGCTACACCAATGACGAGCGCGAGTGGCAGATCTACGGCCAGGACCCCAACAATCGTTCGACTTACTCGTTCACGGAGCTTAGTGTTCCCGACGGCGAGGGCGACTGGAGCGAGGTGACCTGGAAGGGCGGCGTCGAATTCGACGTGGGCGAAGACACAATGCTTTACGCCACCGTATCGACGGGCTTTCTGGCGGGCAACCAGCAGGGCGCCTTCAACGGCACCAACTCCTACGACGAACAGACGGTCACGGCTCTTGAGCTGGGCAGCAAGAGCCTGCTGGCCGATGGCAGTGTGCGCCTGAACGCGGCCTTTTACGTAAATCAGTTTGAAGATCTGCTCGCCACGCGTTTCGTCGATACCGGCGTCACCACGCTGGCGTTCACGGACAACGCCGGCGAGATTGACGCGGTGGGGCTGGAAGTCGAACTGGACTGGGCGGTTACCGATCTATTGCAATTGGGCGCCCGGGTCAGCATGCAGCAGGCGGAGTACGGCGATTTTGCGCTGCCCAACGTCTTCCAGGAGGGCGGAGAAACGATCAGCGGAATCGGCAACCAGTTCCAGCTGGACGGGCTTCAGGTTCAGAACTCCCCCGATTTCACTGCTACCCTGCTCGGCAGCTACCTGGTGGACCTGGGTGGTTCGGGCACGCTCCTGCCTTCTCTCACGGTCTACTATTCTTCCGATTACCGGGTGGACGACTCCAACTGGTTCTTTGGCAACCAGGACGCGTATACCAAGACGGACCTGAGCGTGACCTGGATGTCGGTCGACCAGGACTGGACCGCACGCGTTTGGATTACCAACCTGGAAGACGAGGCCACACTGCTTAAGGCCACGCGCTTCGGCGGTGACGTGGCGGTAACGGACTACGCCAATCCCCGCATGTGGGGGCTGACGGTGGGTTACCGGTACTAGACCGACCAACCACTGCTTACAGGCCGGGTTCTGCCATGGTGGAGCCCGGCCTTTTTTTGTCAGGATAAGGCATGAGGGACTTCGGCACGCTGAACTGGACCATAGTGGTCGCTTACCTGGCGGGCACGCTGGTTCTCGGCTATTTCCTGAGCAAGCGCGTTCAGACCGCGCAGCATTACTACCTGGGTCAGCGCACGACGCCCTGGTGGGTCATCGGCGTTTCAGTGGTGGCGACCTATTTCGGCGCAATCACCTTCCTGGGCGGACCGGCGTGGTCGTACAAGGACGGCTTCGCGGTCATCTTCATCCACATCAACTACCCGATCGTCATCTTTATCGTCAACGCGCTGTTTCTGCCTTTCTTCTACAACACCGGGGTCGCGTCGATCTTCGACTACCTGGAGCGCCGCTTCGGACTCGCCTCCCGCACGCTGATGTCGGCGGTATTTCTTTTCGGCAACATCGCCTACTCCGGAATCATGCTTTACACCACCGCACTGGTGCTGCAGCTCATCACCGGCATGGACGTGGTGAACGCCATCCTGATCATCGCGGTGGTGGCCGTCACGTACACGATGCTGGGCGGCATTTCCGCGGTGATCTGGACCGACCTGATCCAGAGCGCCATCCTGTTCATCGGCGCCGCCATCGTGGCCGTGGCCCTCATCGCCGACCTGCCCGACGGGTTCCTGGGGTCCCTGCAGGGACTGAAGGAAATCGGCAGGGCCAATCCGTTCGAGTACACCTTTGATCCGTCCGTGGTCGCCACCATCTGGACCGGCGTGATCGCCATGTCGGTCTATCACGTGGTCGTGTACGGCGTGAACCAGATGATGATTCAGCGCACGCTGGCGGCGAAAACACTGGGTGACGCGAAGAAGGCCTATGCCTTCATGGGCTACGCCGCGTTTCTCGTCTACGTCGTGTTCTTCCTGATCGGCATTTTGCTCTACAGCTACTATGGCGGAAAGGAGTTCGACAACGACAACCGCATCGTTCTGGACTTCGTAGCCACGATCGGCATCCCGGGGCTGATGGGAGTCATCACCGCGGCCATCGTGGCGGCGGCCATGTCCAGCCTGGATTCCAGCCTGAATTCGATGGCGACGGTCACGACACTGGATTTCTACGAGAAGTTCTTCAGGAAAGATCGCTCGCAGGAACACTATCTGCGCGCGTCGCGCTGGTTCACGCTGATGTGGGGCGTACTGACGGTCGTGCCGGCCATCATCGTGGCCCAGAGGGCGGACACATCGGTGCTGGAGATCCTGAGCAAGGTGGGGGTCTTCCTGGTGGGATCGAAACTCGCCATGTTCGGCCTGGGCTTTTACTCCAAGCACACGACGCAGCGGGGCGTGCTATCGGGCGTCGCCGCGGGTTTCGTCGCGCTCTGGTACGTCGAGACTTTCATGGACGTAGCCTGGCCCTGGTATGCGGTCCTTGGTGGAGTCGTCAGTATCGGCGTGTCGCTGGCGGCCAGCTTCCTGCTCGACGGGCGGCAGGAGCGATGGTCGCTATGGACCGTGCAGGGGCAGAAAGAAGAATTCGCCCGCAAGGGTCTGCCCGAGAAACGCGACGGCTGGTACGTGATCCCCGGAAAGATCGACCGCTCGAGCTGGTTCCTGCTGGTGTATTTCGCGCTTTGCGTGGTGGCGCTGGCAATCCTTTACGATCTGATATAGGGCTTGCCCGCCCGCCGGCCTTGAGCCGTATCCGGTCAGGGGAGCTGAAGCTCGATGCCGGCCTCACGGAATACGTCGAATTCCAGCTGCAGCAGCATATCGACGAGGTCGATCAGAACCCAGTTCTCGACCAGCACATCTCCGCTTCTCCGCCAGAAATCGCACAGACGAACGGTAAACATCTGTCCCTTGCCCTCGACCCCCAGCCACGGGCGCACCATGAAACCGCCGTGTGAAGGCCAGCCGCCGGAAGCCACATAATTCCCGTCGGCGAAACGTGCGTAATGCCCTTTGACGCGCTCGTCGAGGCGAGCATCGCCGGACTTGCGGAAAGCGCTGGAAAACTGTCCGGGCTCAAAGATTCCTTCATAGGGTTGTTGAAACCGGCAGAATCCTTCCAGGCCGAAGTAGCTGCCGTAACCGGACGGGCCGTACCAGCACATATTGCGGCGCCAGTAAGGACGCCAGCCCTCGTCCTCGGTCCAGAGTTCCGCGAGCATGTCCTCCACAGTCTTGAGGCTCAGGCGCGATTGTTCCGGATCCGATCCCGAAAGCAGCATTCCGTCGCCCGTGGCGGGCCCCGGAATGAAGCCTTCGTGCCCGACGCTGCGCGGCAGTGGCCATCTTCCCAGTTGCCGCAGAAGGTCCAGCATGTCCAGGTACAGGTAGCACTCGACCGACCGGCCGGCATTCATTCGGTGGAACTCCGCATAGTGCAGCCAGATAGGCTCGCCGTGCGCGGGAATCCCCATCCAGTCTCTGGCGAATTCGCCCATGTAGTGACCGTGGCTCACGACCCATTCGGCGCCCTGGTACTCGCCGCCGAACAGCATGTCGCTACGCCGATGCAGATACCGGAAGGAGTGCAACAGCGGTTCCATCACCCGCTCAAGAAACTGTTGCGCACCGTCCACGCGGTTGATCGGGTGGACGACATTCACCGCTGCATCGGGGTGCAGGAACTCGCTCAGTGCAGCCCGAATGCGGGCGGGATCGCAATCCGCGTAGTCGGCAACAAGCCCGGCGTAGCGCCTCTTGTTGCGCAGCGTTGTTCCGGTGGCAATCCCCATTCAGGTGCGGGTGATCGACCGGCAGCGCTCGAGCAGGTCCACGCCCAGAGGCAGCAGGTAATGCAACATGTCGATGAACACCCAGTTCTCCGCCAGTTTGTCGCCATCGCGCCGGTACATGTCCACGACCCGCATCTCCGTCGGACGCTCCGATGCCGGCAGGCCCATGAACCCCTCGCCCTGCCTTAGACTCAGGTTGGCCCATCCGAACCAGCCGCCATAGCAGCCCTCGGCGTGCTCCAGCACGTGCCCGTTGAACACGATGTCGTCGAGGCCGGCCCGGAAGGGCCCCTGGTGCTGCACCTGGTAACGCTCGATCGTGTAGGTGGAGCCGATGCCGGCCGGGCCGAACCAGATCATGTCGTCATGCCAGGTGGAGGCCAGCGAAGAGTTGGGCGATTGCCATCCGTCCTTTTCGACCAGGTCGTCGCACATACGGAGAATGAGCTCCAGCGTTTTCTTCGATTCCGCATCCTTCTGGGGCTCAAGCAAAAGGCCGTCCTGGGTTCTCGGCGGCGGGTGGAGAATGCCCGAGCCGGTCTGAATCGGCAGAGGGTTGAGGCCTGCCTGCTGCATTACGCTCACGATGTCGCAGAACAGTGCGGTCTCCGCGATCTTCCCGTCCTCGATGCGGAAGAACTCGCAATAAGGAAGTATGGCGATCTTGCCGGTGGACGGAATACCCAGCCAGTCGTTGTCGAACAATCCGAAGAACTTGCCCATGCTGGTGACCCACATGGTGCCGTCGAGCCAATTGGGACCGGCCATGAAGATTTCCTGTCGCCTCTGCAGGAACGGGAACGCCGCGCGCAGGGGCCGCCACACCTGGTCGGCGATTTCGCTCGCACCCTGAATCTCGTTGAAGGGGTGAACGCCGCGGAAGCGCAGGTTTTCGACGCCGTGGCGAGAAAGAACGCGATCCACACCGTCCACGCCAGCGTCCTCGAATTCGTCGAAATAGCCCAAGACCAGGGCCTTGCTGTCAGCAATATCGTTCATTGGCGCTCCGGTAGGATTCGGCACTAGAATCAGCGCGGCCGATTATGCCGCCTGACTGCCTATGAATAAACAGGACCGGCCGACCGTAGCGTCGGGGCATGGCCAGCAGGCCATAGCCACCGGGCAGCCCTCCTTGGGCGACCGCTGGTGGCGCCCGTTTCGCAGGGCCGGGAGTGCCGAAGTCTTCCATGTCGATCTCAGCCCGCATGCCGCTCGTGAACGGGAAGCTTTCGCCTGGCTGGACGGTGAAGAGCAGGCCCGCTGGAGCAGGTTCCGGCTTGACCGGCCGCGCCGCGAATTCGCCTTGTGCCGGGCCGCGCTGCGGCTAATGCTCTGCGAGCTGCTGGCTTGCGCCAACGGGGAACTGACTTTCGAGGACGGGGAACACGGGAAACCGGCAGCTCGGGTACGCGGCCAACCCGCTTCGATCTGTTTCAACGTCAGCCACAGCGGAAGCCACGGACTGGTCGCGCTGGCCGGTCGTGGGAGGCTGGGCGTGGACGTGGAACCGCGCGGCGCGGAGCGCGACCTGGATGTGCTGATCGCGGAAGTGCTTACTCCTGCGGAACATTCGCAGCTGGCCGGCGCCGACGCCGAGCGCAGACGGCAGCTCTTCTTTCGCCTGTGGACGATGAAGGAGGCGTTGGTAAAGGCGCTCGGGAAGGGGTTTTCTCTCCACATCTCGGAATTCGAGATTCCTCCGTCCATGTGCAACGGACAAAGGCTTTGTGAATTTCGGTTTCCGCATCTGCCCGAGGTGCGCTGGCGGCTCGAGAACCTCGGTACTCCCGAATTCGCAGCCGCCATCGCCCACGAATGCGTCCCCAGTGATGACGGCCCAGCGCCCAACGCCTTCTGAAATCAGGCGAATGAAATCTCGTCAAGGAACCCGAGCATCGAGGCCACGCACTCGTCCGGCTGCTCAAGCTGGAGGAGGTGGGTTGCATCCGGCACAAAGTCGTAGTCAACGCTCATGATATTGCTCAGATCCATACTCGGCAGATAGGAGTAGGGAAGCGTCGGGTCCGCGCCAATTACCTTGATCGGGCAATGGAAGGAGTCGAAATTGATGGTCACTGCAAAGACCGAGGCGTATTCGACGATCTGCGCTTCATACTCGCAGGGGCAGCGCAACTCAAAGCCGTCACCGTCAGTGCGCCGGCGCAGCGTGCTGTCGGCCAGCAACCGGTGGACGCCGGGCAGCGCCTGCCGGTACATCGGAACAATTGCAAGCAGTTCAACAAAATCGCGCAGGGAGGCAAATTGTTCGGTGCGCCGGCGAGCCTGGGCGGCATTGCGCATCGCCGCGGCGTCAAAGTCGAAATAGCTGCGGCCGGCCTTGCAAAGCGGCGGATCGAAGAGAACCAGACCCGCGTAACCGCTGCCTTTGGTCGGCGAGAGGAGCGCCGCCAGCGCCGCAACGGAATGAAACACTCCTACCGCGGGCTTGTCTCCGTAGCGCGATGCCACCGCTTCGAGCACGCAGTCCTGGTCGCCCGCCAAGGTCGGCATGTTGTGTCTGTCCAGCGGGCTGACCCGATTCCAGCCGTGGTTCCTCAAGTCATGGACGACAACGTCAAACCGGTCGGTCAACAGCGACCAGAACGGGTAATAGAGGTCGATCGCAAGTCCGTTGCCGTGAGTCAGAATGAGCCGGGCGCCATCGGGATTGCCATGCCGCCTAAGGACGATGACCGTGTCATCGTCAACAGGAACCTCATGGGTGGAATGCGGCTCGGGCAGCACCCACCGGGGCGTCAACCATTGCTTCAGGCCATCGGCTTGCTCAGGCAAGGCCGCGCCGGCTCCACGCTATTGTGCGGATAGACGGGAAGAAACTACGCCAGGCGCGACCGTCTATCGCCAGACTGCTACGCGGACTTGCTGTCCACGAAGGCGACTACCTTCGTGAGATTGTCAAGGGCGGCGCAGTCATCCAGAGTAAAGGTGATGTCGAACTCACTGGCAATCAGCTTGCCGAGAGCGACCAGATCCATAGACGAAACGCCCGACGCAGCCAGGCTGAAATTCATGTCGTCCGGAATATCCAGCGTCCTGCCGTCGACCTCGATGTTGTCGTCAACCAGCGCCCTTATCCTTTCCGCAGTAGAAGGCATATCAATAGTTCCCCCATTGTCACGTTGATTCCGATGCGGGCGCAATCATACTCGAATTCCCGAAAATCGCTTCCCTCGCCCTCAATCGCCGCCGGTGTTCACGCGGACGGTAACGATGTCCGTGTCGTGAAACTGCTGATGGCGCACGGATGACGACAGCTTCCGCAACAGCCGCAAGGAGACCTCCTGATCGACGGATTCATCGTCCTGCTGCTCGCCCAGCAGCGCCAGCCGATCCTGGATATTTTCGTCTCTTGGAGTCACCAAGAATTCCAGGACTGCCCCCGCCTCATCGCGGGCGGCACCGATCAGCAATCGCCGGTCGGGCTGCGCGCCACCCTCCCTGCCCTGGCGCAACAGCGTCATCATCGCCTCCTCGCTCACGGCATCCAGCCGGTCAACCATTTCCGCGCCCCAGCCGCTTCGGGCCGCGAATTCACCCATGAAGTCGCGGATTGCCGGCAGGGCCGACGGATCCAATTCGGTTTCCAGGCGTCGCCTGCGCGGCCGGGTCATTTCCACGAACAGGCTGAGAACAATCGCGGTCAGTCCGCCGGCATTCATTCCGTTGCGGAACAGACCGCCGGCAAACGCCGCAACCTGCTCCGGAAATACGAGGTCGTACTGGAAGGTCACGCCCACCAGGAAAGCGGTCCCGATGATAAAGGCCTTGGCGTAATCGAGCCCGTCCTGCAATGCCATACGGATACCCACCATGAAGAGCGTCGCCAGCAGAACGGCCAGGTAGGCGGCAAACACCGCATCCGGAATCGCCAGGATCGCGGCAAACGCCTTGGGGAAGAACAGCAGTACCAGGAAAACGGCCCCTGCGGCGACCCCTACGGCACGCGCCGCCACGCCGGTCAGTTCGCTCACGGACACGCTGATCGAATAGGCCGTGCTCGGCACCGTGCCGGACAGCCCGGAAAAGAGGCTGGCGAGCCCGTCCACCGTCATGGCGCCCTGGACGGCGCGGAAATCGACCGCCCGGCTCTGCCGCCACGAAACCCTCTGAATGGCGATCGCGCCGCTTATGGTGCGGATCGAAGCGATCAGGCCGGCGAGCAGGAATCCGGGAAGCAACGTCCAGATTTCCGGTCCAGCATCGAACCCGGGCCACTCGCCTCGCGGAAGATCGACCCAGCCGGCATCGCCGATCCGGCCGAGATCGTACATGCCGAAAAATGCCGCTATCAATGAACCCGCCGCCACCCCGATAACCGGTGACCACAGCCGCAGCGCTCCCTTGGCGGTCAGCGCTATTCCGGCAATCACGGCCACCGTCGCCACAGCGCTGATCACACGTCCCGAAGCCGGCAGGCCATCGGCGGAAACGGTAAGCATTTCGCCGACGATCGGAAGGACCGTAATGGGTATCAGCATGACTACCGTTCCGGACACCGCGGGAGTAAGGACGCGTTGAAACAGCGATAGCCGCCAGGAAAGGGCAAATGGCACCAGGCAGGAAATGACCACCAGCGTCGCCAGCGTTCCGGGTCCGTGCTCGGCAAGGGCGGCAATGCAGACCGGGATAAACGCCCCGGATGAGCCCATCACCAGTACATGCCCGGTGCCGATTCTTCCGTAGCGGACCGCCTGAAGCATCGTGGTCAACCCGCATATGCCGACTGATGCCAGCACCGCCCAGCTGACATAGCTCTCCGGCTGACCGGCCGCGCGCATAACCACGGTAGGGATCAGCATGACGGCGGCAAGATTCAGCGCGGCAAGCTGTACGCCGAGGCCCACGGTCATCGCCAAAGGCGGTGTCTCGTCGGCCTGGTAGCGGAGTCCTGATGCCCCGGTATTCATTAGCTGTTTCCCGGCGCCAGGACGTTTGCCCGCCTTGGCGCCGAGTCACTCGCGTAGCGCTGCACTAGGGTTGGATCCAATAGCTTCGGCGCTGAAACGGATAGCCCGGCACCGAAATGCGGCGGCGTTCTTCTCCGGCAAAAAGGCCGGCAAAGGCAACCGGCAGCCCCGCCTCATAGGCCTTTGCGACACCCTCGGCAAATTTCGGCCGCCGGACCGGTTGCGGACCGTCGCCTCCAGAGCTCGCGAAGCTACCCAGAATCACCGGCCTGGCTGCGCCATTCGAACCGGACGCTGGCCAGGCACGGTCCACAATCGAACTTAACGTCGCTTGCGGGCCGATTTCCACGATTGCAGCGACGTCCAGCGCCGCCAGCGTGCTCATGCTGCGGTGGAGTGTGTCCGTGGCGTCCGTCTGTCGCAGCCAGTAGCCAAGATCCAGCAATTCGTCGGCGCCGGCGATTTTTCCGTTGTCGCCACGGACCAGCGACAGTGAAGGAGAAGCAAGCCGCATGTCCTTGAACTCTTCCTCCCGGCCTTGCAGCGTGGATTGCGTATCCGCCAGGGCTTCACCCCGGGCCATTGCCAGACGCAACCCGTCCCGCAGGCTGAACACGCCGGCTGCCTGGGCGGCGGAAAGCTCCCCGGCGCCGCAACCTGCGACTGCGCCCGGACCTATGCCAACGCTGCGCCACAATGCGGACAGCGCACACTCGAACGCATAGTCGGCAGGCTGACGCCAGGCAGGATCGTCGATAGCTGCTTCCGGGCGATCCTGGCCAAACAGCCTGTTCAACAGGGATTCGCCACGAACCGCTTTGACCGCTTCCTCGCAGTAATCGAGAACGGCCCTCACTACGGGCTCGTCCTCGTACAGCGCCCGCTCCAGGCCCTCACACCGGCCGGCGTCTCCTGCGTAGACAAACGCCGGCCGGGTCGCCGGGGACGACTCCGGCACGCCGGAACCATTTGCCAGAGCGGCCAGCTCATCACGCAGTGAATCGGAATCGTGAAATACGACGCCGGCCCGGAAATCAAAATGGCTGCGGCCCACACCTGCGGTCCATGCCATGTCCGCAAGCATCGTTGCCGAACCGTTCCCTGGCGAGAGTTCATCCGAAAGCTCGTCAAGCCAGGCGAGATAGCGCCCGGCGAGCTGTCTGAGCGCGTCCGCCGACTTGCCCGAAAGCGGCAATACTCGCCTGTCCCGTTTCGGGCATGGGTTGTCTGTCGGCAAATCGCGGTCCACGGCCACCGCCGGCACGGACACGGCAACCCGCTGTCCGTTGCCCGCGGGGACAGGAACTTCACCCGGCACGGTCCCGTTTGCCCCGGGGCCTCCCTCGACAACAACGTGGGCATTTGATCCGGAGATTCCGAACGCGCTTACTCCCGCACGGGGCGGGCGGGCCGGATCCGACGGCCATTCCATCATGCTCGACACCACGCGCACCGGAAGCCGGTCCCATTCAAGGTTCGGATTCGGGATTCGGAAGTGCAATTGCTTCGGGATGACCCTGCGATTCATCGCGAGCACCGCCTTGATCAAACCGGCAACTCCGGCGGCCGCTTCCAGGTGCCCGATATTGGACTTGACCGATCCGATCAACAGGGGCCGGTCTTCCGCGCGCCCCTTTCCGTAAACCTCGGCGGCCGCGCGCACCTCGATCGGATCGCCCAGGGCCGACCCTGCGCCGTGAGCCTCCAGGTAGTCCACCTCACACGGCAACAAACGGGCCCGCGACAAGGCTTCCTCGATTACCCGCTCCTGCGCCGATCCGTTCGGCACCGTGGGGCCCGCGCTCGTTCCGTTCTGGTTGACTGCCGAGCCCCGGATTACGCCCCAGATCCGGTCGCCGGCGGCCTCGGCGTCTTCAAGCCGCTTCAGGGCCACCATTCCGCAGCCTTCGCTCCTGACGAAGCCGTTGGCCGCCGCATCAAAGGCCTTGCACTCGCCATCGCGCGAGAGCATGCCCAACTCCGCCATCCCCTGGGTCATCGAAGAAGAAAGAACCGTGTTCACGCCGCCGACCAGCGCCGAGTCCACCTCTCCCTGCCTAAGCGCCATGACCGCGTGGTGCACGGCCACCAGCGATGAAGCGCAGTTCAGTTCCACCGGGATCGCCGGGCCTTCCAGGCCCAGGTGGAAAGCGACTCTTCCGACCGCCATGCTGGTCGCCGTGCCCAGGAAATTCACGCCCAGGCCGCCAGCCTTCATCAGGTCCCGGTACTCGCTTGAGGCAAGCCCGACATATATTCCCGTACGGCTGCCCCGCAGGCCCTGAGGATCCAGGCCGGCATCCTCGATGCTCTGCCAGCTCGTCTCCATAAGCAGGCGCAGGCGCGGATCCATCATGCGTGCCTCGATCGGCGCAATACGGAAGAACCTGGCGTCGAACCTGTCGATCCCTTCCAGAAAGCCACCCCGGCGATAGGCAGCGAATTCGGGCGGAAAGTGCTCCGAACCGTCATTCCAGGCGCCCCCGTCCGGGCGTCCGTCCGTGATGGCGTTGCCGCCATCTTCAAGCTGTCGCCAGAAGCTCTCCAGGTCCGGCGCGCCGGGGAAGCGGCAGGCCATGCCCACAATCGCGATGCCGTCCTCGTCATGCGTCGCAACTGCCGGTGGTTCCGCGGGCGTCTCCCGCCGGGGTTCGGCGCCGGGTTCAGGCCGGGGCGCCTCAGGGCTCCCGAACTCGCCCAGTTGCTTAGTCACATGCGCCGCGAGTTGGCCGATGTCCGGGTAATCGAAGACCGCGGTATTGGACGCCACGTACTCGCCGGCAAACGTCCGGTTGATCCGGTTGCGAAGCTCCACCGCCATCAGCGAGTCCATTCCCAGATCGAAGAACCCGATGGTGGGCGATGGCGCCGACGGCAACCGCAGCACGGCCTGCACCTCCTGCTGCAGGAAAGACGACAGCAAGTCCTCGCGCGCCGCCGCAGGCGAGGTCCGCAGCCGCGAAAGCAGATCATCCGGCGACGACGCATCATCGGCGCTCGCCTCGGAAGCCGCGGACAACAGGTCCTGGACCAGGATCGGCGGCTCTTCAACGGCTTCCTGGAACACCGACCAGTCCATCGACATCACCACGGAATGCGTTGCGTCCCGGCGCACCAGCCGATCAAAGGCCCTGATGCCCTGCTGCGGTGTGAACCAGCGTCCGCCCAGCGCCGACCGTTGCCGGTCTATGCGCTCTCGTTGCTCCGCGGCCTCGCCGATATCCGACCAGGCGCCCCAGGCAATGGCCTGGCCGGCGAGACCCAGCGCCCGGCGATGCCCGGCAAGTTGGTCCAGGAAGGCGTTGGCGGACGCGTGGTTGGCCTGGCCGGGGTTTCCCATAACGCCGACGCGGCTTGAGAAGAGCACGAACATGTCCAGGTCACGATGCAGCGTCGCGCGATGCAGATGCCAGGCGCCCAGCACCTTCGGCCAGAGCACCTGTTCGAAGCGCTCCCAGCTCTGGTTGCTCAGCGCGCCGTCCGACAGCACTCCCACGCTGTGGATCACGCCCGCGAGGGGCAGTAGTTGCCGATCCACGCGCGCCAGCATCTTGTCGATTGCCGCCGCATCCGTCACATCCGCCAGTTCCACTTCAATCCGCACGCCCCGGTCCCTGAGCGTGCCGATAGTCTTCTCGGCGGTGTCGTCGGGAGCGCGCCTTCCGTTCAGCACGATCGTTCCCGCGCCCCGCTCCGCCAGCCATTCGGCTACCGCGCAACCGATACCGCCCAGGCCACCCGTCACAAGGTAGGTGCGGTCCTGCCGCAGCCGGCCGTCCCTGATCGGCGGGTTTGTCGCCACAATCTTCCCGAGATGCCGGGCCGAGCGCATGAAGTTCAGCGCGGCGCCCGCTTCGGACAGCGGCCACCTGCTGTGAACGATCGGATTCAGCTCGCCCGCCGCAACGCGCGCCATAACGTTCCGCAGGACCTTTCCGACCCGCTCCGGTTCCGTCTTCTTCAGTACGTCCAGCTCCAGGATGTGGAAGGCGACGTCGGGCCGCACGTCCGCCATCTCCTCCTCGCTCAGGATGTCGCGCCGGGCCATCTCCACGAAACGGCCACCCTGCCTGAGGCAGGACAGGCTCGCGTCGATGAAGCCCTCTCCGGTCAGGCTGTTGAGCACCACGTCGACGCCCGCGCCGCCGGTAGCCTCAAGAATTTCTTCTCCGAACGCCGTCCGGCGGCTGTCAAAGACGTGTTTCACGCCCAGTGAGCGGAGATAGTCCTGCTTGGGCTGGCTGGCGGTCGCAAACACTTCCGCTCCGGCGGCCTGGACCCACTGGATCGCGGCCAGGCCCACGCCGCCCGCGCCGGCGTGAATCAGGACCCGCTCACCCGCTTCCAGCCCCGTGAATTCAAACGATAGCGCGGCCGATACGAAGGCGCTGGGAATGGTGGCGAGTTCGCTCACCGAGAAACCCTCCGGCGCGGAGGCAACGAGCTCGCCGTGCGTGATCATTTGCCCTCCGAACGCGCCGAAGCCCATTCCGACCACATGGTCGCCGGCCTTTACGTGGGACACGCCGGAGCCCGCTTCCAGGACGTAGCCGCACATTTCCCGTCCGAGCATGCCCTCCTCGATGAATCCGAGCGAGCGAAATACGTCCCAGAAATTGAGCCCCGCGGCTTCTACCTGAACCCGGACCTCGTCCGGCTCAAGGGACCGCTCCGGCAGGGCCTGAACAAAGGGTTTTTCGAATATGCCGTCCGGATCGGGCGCCAGGACCCAGTCCGGTTCCTCGGGCAGGTCCAGCCGCTCGGCGCTGGCGCCGTCCCGCACCAGCCGAGCCGCCAGGCGGCGTCCCCGGCGATGCGCAATATGATCCTCCGAATCCGGATACATGAGCTCGGTAACCAGATCGGATTCGGCGCCCGGGGCGGGATCAAGGTCGATCATCCTGGGCTTGAGATGCGGCGCTTCGCGAGCGACGCCCTTGCCGAAACCCCACAGTACCGAACCTGAAAGTTCGCCGCCCCGCTCGCGCTCCAGGACCTGTGCGCCACGGGTCACGAACCACAGGCCCCTGTCCGGTATCGAATCCGAGTCGATCACGCCCTGCACGAGCGCCAGGGCACTCGCGCCGGCCTGCCGTACGGCTTCCGCCATCTTTGCGGTCGGGGCCCGTTCCCCGGGACCGTCGAGTCCGGCGAGATGCACGATTCCGCTGAGCGGCGCGTCGCCGGGCAGGCTTTCGATCAGCGAGCGCCAGGAATCTCTATTCTCCGGCTCCACGGCGCTCTCAAACACGCCCGGACCGCCATCGGGCGGCTTCCCGTTGGCCGGCGCATCCGCGCCGGCCAACAATACCGTCTGGTTCCGCGCAGCCAGATCGCTGGCGAGTGCAGCTGCCAGTCCCCGGGCATCCGCGGCCAATACCCATACGCCCGGAGGTTCGCTGACCTTCACGGGGCCGCGGGCCACGATGACACCCTTGTCCAGGGTCCGGTTCGGATCCTGTTCATCGACTCCCAGCACCTCGACTTCCCCGAAACCGGCGTCACCGAGCGCCTGCCTCCAGATCTCCGGTGTGGCCAATGCGTGGTGGGGACGGTAGTCGTCGGCGAACCGCCACCAGCCATCCAGCTGGCCGAAGGTCAGGTCCATCCAGCCCAGCCCGGTCAGGTTCTCCAGTGCGACCAACTGTCCCGACGGAGCGAGAAGCTCACGACAATGCCCCAGCGTTTCTTCGAGGTATTTCGTGGCGTGCAACACGTTCGACGCAATAATCAGGTCGTAACCGTGAAGGTCGAATCCCTGCGCGATCGGGTCCTTCTCGATATCAAGGGGCACGTAGCGAATACAACCGCCGCCGTCCCCGAACCTCGTCTCCGCTTCCGCAAAGAATCCCGCGGAAATGTCGGTGTAGACGTAATCGAAACGGCCCTCGGGAAGTTCCGGCAGGACCGAAGCGGTGGCGGATCCGGTGCCGGCCCCGACCTCGATCACTCGCAGGCGCCGGTCCCGGGGCAGCGCGGCGACCAGGGCACGCACGGCCTCGCTCAGCAAGCGGTTCGCCGCACGCGCCACCGGCGCCTTCAGGTACAGATCGGCCGCGGTCGGCTCGCCACTGCTGAACAGCAAGGTGAGGGCATCCGCCTGGCCGCGGAGCACTTCGCCCAGGGCCTTGCCCGATCGTTCGAACAGCCCGATTTCGGTCAGACCGTGGGAATAGATTCCCTTCATCCGCTCAACCCACTCATTGAGGTCTCGCGGCAGCTCCCCGGGCAAGCGATCGTCGGGTCCCAGGAGCACGCGGAAACCCGCGTCGGTTTCTTCCAGCACGCCGGACCTGGCGAGCATTTCGAACATGCGGCGGAACAGGCGCGTGTGTTCGGGCAATACGTCCATTTGCTGCGCCAGCTGCTCGGGGTCGACGACGTCTCCCGCCTTCCGCCGCCATCCCATTTCCTCGAGGGTGGCAAGCGCGCGCGAGCGCGACCATTGCTCAAGATCCTCCAGCAGATCGTTCCGGCCCTGAGGATCGACTCCCGCCTCCCGCAGGTAATCGGCAAACAACTGCGAACGCGCCGCGACCTCCGAAGGCGCGGGGAAGAAGTCCGCGGCAAGGATTCCGGGGGGAAGCGGCTGCTCGCGCCACACCACCTCGTACAGGAGGTCCTTTACTCCCTCGAGCGCAGACAGCAACGCCGCACGCGTCGCCCGTTTTACCGAATAGCCGCTCAGGCGCCCCAGCAACAAGCCGTTGGTGTCGCAGATACGCAGTTCGCCGTTCAGAGTCTCCGGTGTTGCGTCTGGGTCCGCATCCGCATCGCGTGATGCTTCGCTCAGGCGCACATGGCAGTACACCCGGTCCGGCAGCCGGCCGGCCAACCATAGTCGCTCCCAGCCGAAGGGAAGATAGGTGGCGCCGCCTTCGGACTCCGCGAGCTTTCGGGCCGTGCCGAATACCTGGAAGCAACCATCCAGGACCAGTGGATGAACGTCCAGGCCATGTTTTTCAAACGCCTCCGGCAAGGACACCTCGCCCAGGGCCTCGCCGGACCCCGACCAGACCCGCTTCAGCGTGCGGAAGAACGGGCCGAGACTGACGCCGGTGCTGGCCCGATGGCGGTAGTACGCGTCAACGTCCGCGGGCTTCAGGCCGGCCTTGAGCTCTTCAAGATCGATCGACTCACCGTCGCTGGTCGCCAAGGAGGCGGACGCCAGCCGACCTTCGATATGCAAGGTCCAGTCGCCTTCGATGCCCTTGCTGAAGATCCGGACAATCCTCGACGCCGCCGGCCCGGTCTCATCGATGGCAAGCTGCACCGTCCTCGCCGCAGCAGTTGGCTCTCCCTCGTCCTCTTCCTCGAAAACGAGCGGATTGTGCAGCTGCATTTCCTCAACGATTACCGATTCGCTCCCTTCCGCAAGTGAGGCCGTTGCCGCCATGGCGCCGTAGACAGCGCCTGGAGCCACGATGCGCCCGAACACCCGGTGGTCGCGCATCCAGACCGGGTCGGAAGGGAAGAGTTCGGACTCAAAGGTTATTTCGCCTCCGGCGGATTCGCGACGCACACCCAGCAACGGATGACCCGCGCTCTCGCGGCGTCTTGCCGGAGCCTCCAGCCAGTGACGGCGTCGTTGAAAGGGATAACCCGGCAGGGAAATCCTGCGCCGGTTCTCGCCAGCGAAGAGCCCGGAGAATTGAATCGGGAGTCCGGCCTGGTAGGCGCCTGCCGCGGCCTGCGCGAATTCCCCTTCAGCTGCGGTTCCCGACGTGTCTTCGGACGGCGGGCGAAGGCTGGCCAATACCGCCGGCGCAGGCGCTTCCACCGACTCCGGCCACGCCGATTTGGTCATCGACGACAACACCGCCCGCGGCCCGATCTCAATCACCAGGTCAATTCCCGAATCGGCCAGTGTGCGAACGCCATCGACGAATGCAACAGCCTCTCTTGCGTGCCGCCTCCAGTAGGCGCCGTCCAGCGCCTCGTCCGGCCCGAGCTCGCGGCCGGTCAGGTTACTGACGAAGTTCACGGAAGGCGATCGGACCGACAAGCGGTCAAGCGCCGCTTCCAGTGCATCCAGAGCCGGCTCCATCAGGGCGCTGTGAAAAGCCTTCGAGGTATTCAGGCGCCGCACGCGGACATTCTTGGACTCCAGACGCCTGGATACTTCTTCAATGTCCGCAATCGGGCCGCTGACCACCTGATGAGTCCCGTTAAAGGAGGAAATGTTCACGCCGACATTCTCGGCAGCGGCATTGGCGGATTCCAGCTCGGAAGCAACCTTGTCGGCCGGAGCAAAGACCGCCGCCATGGCGCCCGGTTCGGTGGCGGACATCAGCGAGCCCCGTGCTTCGGCAAGGCGCATGCCGTCCTCGAGGCTGAACACGCCCGCCGCCTGCGCGGCCGCCAGCTCTCCGACACTGTGACCCAGCACCACGTCGGGCCGGACCCCAATACTCGCCCAGAGCGCCGTGAGCGCGCACCCAAGCGCATACAGGGCGGGCTGCTCCCAGGCCGTGTCGCCCAGTTCCCCCTGCGCACCCGCCCGGCCGAACATCACGTCCAGCAGGGAAGCGCCGCGCTCCTCGACGAATACCGCCTCGCAGCGATCGAATACCACCCTGGCAACCGGCTCGCTCTCGTAGAGCGCCAGCCCCATTCCGCTCCACTGGCTTCCCTGGCCCGTGAACGCGAACGCGACCCTTTCCATGCCGCGCGACGCCGTGCCCGCGTCGCCTGCTGCAAGCGTCTCCAGTTGCGCGCGAAGCGATGCCGCATCCTGAAAGACGGCGCCGGCGCGCACATCGAAGTGGCTCCGGCCCACGCCTGCGGTCCAGGCCATGTCCGCAAGCAGCGAATCCAGCGCAGCGCTGTCAGGAGAGAATTGCTTTTCCTTCTCCGCAAGCCAGCTCAGGTACCGCGCCGCCAGCTCCCCAAACGCGGCAGGGGACTTGCCGGAGAGCGGAAGGAAACGTGACCGGCGTGGCCTGGATTGCCATTCGGCAACCGGCAGGTGGGAGACGCCGTCCGGCATGGAAACGGCAACCGGCATCGCACCACCGGCTACTTCGCCAATCCCGCGTACCGCTTCGCCTTGCTCGTCCGTCCCCTGGTGCTCTTCAACCACAAGGTGGGCGTTTGTGCCGGATATCCCGAAGGAATTCACGCCCGCCAGGCGCGGCCGGCGCCGATCATCCGGCCAGTCCAACATTTCGGACGTGATCTTGAGCGGGAGGCCCTCCCAGTCGACACGCGGATTGGGGTCCTTGAAGTGCAGGTGTCTGGGAATCACGCCCTGATTCACCACCAGTACGACCTTGATCAGCCCTGCCACTCCGGCCGCCGACTCGAGGTGACCGACGTTGGTCTTCACCGAACCGATCAGCAGCGGATTTTCCGTCTTGCGCGCCCGACCGTAGACGGCAGCCACAGCGTCGATTTCGATCGGATCGCCGACGGCAGTCCCGGTCCCATGCGCCTCCAGATAATCCACTTCGGAAGCCTGCACGCCCGCCTGCGACAGGGCATCTTCGATTACCCTTTCCAGCGCGGGCGTATTGGGAACCGTCAGCCCGACACTCGCGCCTCCATGGTTTACGGCAGAGCCCCGGATCACCGCCCAGATCCGGTCGCCGTCCGCCTCCGCGTCGCTCAATCTTTTCAGCACCACGACCCCGCAGCCCTCGCCCCGCACGTAGCCGTCGGCCGATGCATCAAAGGTCTTGCATTGCCCCTCCGGAGACAACATCATCGCGTCGGCGCGCAATTCGTAAATGCGGCCGTTGAGAATAGCCTGGACCCCGCCCGCAATAGCCAGGTCCGCCTTGCCATGCTGCAGGTCCGCCACCGCGTCATGTATGGATACCAGCGACGACGCGCAGGCGGCGTCGACCGCCTTGGCAGGCCCCATGAGGCCGAGCACGAACGAAACCCGACCGGCGGCGCCGTTCAGGTTGGTGCCGCTCAATGCGTAGAGGCACGAGGCCGCCTCGGCGGGCTTGATCGAATCCACCACCAGCATTCGATACTCGTCGTTGCTGATCCCTGTGTAGACGCCCGTGCGGCTTTCCCTGAGCCCATCGGGGTCGATGCCCGCATCCTCGAGCGCCTGCCAGCTGGTTTCCAACATCATCCGCTGCTGCGGGTCGAGCAGCGACGCCTCGACCGGAGAAATGCGAAAGAACGAGTCATCGAACTGGTCGATGCCGTCCACGAAGGCGCCGAAACGGCAACCTTCGCTGCGAACCGCTTCGTCGGGAAAGAGCTGACTGAAGCGCTCGTGTTCCGACCCGGGAACCCATTCGCTTATTGAGTTGCCGCCATCCATGAGCAGCCGCCAGAAGGACCGAATATCAGGCGCTCCCGGAAAACGGCAGGCCATGCCCACAACCGCTATCGGTTCCGCAGGCCGAACCCACGAAGTGGATTTTCGCGTTGCCATTACGGGATTTCGCCAGGAACCCCCCGTTCCGCACCGCCGATGGCGGCCTTACTATTCTGTGCTACGCAGTTTAAGTCAAAAAAACCGCCCCGGAGCACGGCTCCGAGGCGGTTCAAAAGGGCGCCCGGCGTTGGCCTAGCTTCGACCGGGATTCTTCACGAAAGATGGCGCGTAGCGCTCAGAAGCTGTAGCTGACGTTCACTCCGAAGTGGCGCCCGCGGTTCAGGTTGGCCAGTTGCGCATACGGGAATGTGAATGAACCCGTAGTCTGATCGAAGCGCACGAAGCGGCGCAGGTCGCGGAAACGATATGAACCGGCCAGAGTCCGGTCATCGAGAATGTTGTTGACGTAGGCCGTCAGCCGCCAGTTCTCGTTCTGAAGGCCCGCTCGCAAGTTCCATTTGTATTCCCAGCCAAGGTAGGACAGGTTGTAGATTTCCGACCAGCGCTCCCCGGTCATGTTCAGATCGGTGCGGGCGAAGAAATCCCAGTCGTTAAGCACGCCCGATTGGTTGTAGTTCGCCGAAATCTGGACCTGCCAGTCGGGATACCGATAGGGCTCGTTGCCGGCAAGATCGGGATCAACACCCAGTTGCGGCGCGAAAGTCTCCTCGACAAAGAACTTGTACTCGGGGTCCGCGAAGGCCACAGAACCGGAGAGGACCCATCGCTCCGACACGGCAAGGCTGGACTCCAGTTCGAATCCGTAAACTTCCGTCTTGCCCGCGTTCGTGGCAATGGTCGAGGCCTGGCCCTGGGGGTTCAGGAACGTTTGGCGGATTTGCTGGTTATTCCAGTCCAGATAGTACGCGGCCACATTGAGCAGCAGGCGGCCATCCATCCACAGGGTCTTGGCTCCGAGTTCATAGTTCCAGATGGTCTCTTCCTTCACGGCGGGATCGATGCCCAGGCTTAGCGCGACGGCGCGGTTGTTGAAGTATCCAGGTTTGTTGCCCTGCGATATGACGCCGTACAGAGTGACGTCTTCGCTGGGCTTGTAGTCCACGATGAAACGCGGCAGGGTGCGCTTGAAACTCGCGGTGTCGAACCGGTACGCTTCGATGTTCTTGCTTGACCCCAACCGCGGAATCTCGGCCGGGGTCTGCGGGAAGAACGTTGCAGTGCCCTCGAGCACATCGTCCTTCTGCCAGCGAACATCCAGACCCAGGGCAAGCTGGTCGGTCAGGCTATAGGTCAGGCTGCCGAAAACGGAGACATTCTCGATATGGCGGGAGCCGCCAGCTTGACCGTAAGGGCGCGAGGCAGACAAGCGCAGGTTCTGGGCGGCGAGGATGTCATGCTCGTAGTACGAGGCACCCGCAAACGCCGACAGCTTCTCAGACCCCGGAACGATGATCTTCAGCTGCAGGCTCTTGTCCTGGAAACCATCAGTAGCGCGATTCGCTTCCAGCTGGCCGACGGAGCCGAAGACCAACCCATCAAAACCACCGAGGCCATTGAAAACACCAAAACTGTCGGAATAGCTGGCATCCTGAATTGTGTCAACCGTCTGCTGATTGGTACCGGCGCGCAGTTCGAATTCCCAGTCATTATTAGTTACGAAATTCAATTGAGCCGTAAAGCGGCGCGTCACCTGGAACTGTCCGACCGCTTCGCCGAAACGCTCTTCGACCCGCTTGTTGTTCAGTGCGACGGTGTCAAGGTCGGATGGCAGTTCCCCGCAGATGTAGCCCACGGGAATAGAGGAATTGTAGAAGAGGCAATTGTCCAGCGCATCAGGCAGACTCGTTGAGGGCGGTGCCCCGTCATCATCTTCCGCATAGGATGCGAACAACGTAAGGCTGAGGTTTTCCGAAGGCTCGAACAGCACCTTGCCCGAGATCGCCCTGGATTTCTCGTCGCCGATAGTGGCGTTGTCCTCATGCGTAGCCACGTTCGTCCACTCGCCGCCGAAACTGTAGGAGCGAACGCTCACCATGGCTTTCACGGTGTCCGTTCCGAACAGCGGGCCGGCCACGGTCAAGGCTATGTCGGAACGGCTGTGCTCGCCCAGATCGAAATCGGCATCGATTTCGAGCTCATCACCAGGCGTCTTGGTAATGTAGTTGACCGCGCCGCCGAATGTCGCGCGGCCGAACAGGGCGGATTGAGGTCCCTTGAGCACCTCCACCCTTTCGATATTGTTGAAGCCGAAGGTGGCGGCCGTGCCCAGCACGTAAAACCCGTCCACGAAAACGGAAGAGTTTTGCCGGTCCTTCACCGCCGTGTTCACGACCAGACCGCGGAAATACGGATTGGAGTCGCGGCCGCCGACGTTCTCCGTATAGAAGCCGGGCGTATAGTCGGAAAGGTCCAGGATGTTGTCGACACCCCGCTCGTAGATGTCGTCGTTGGTAAGCGCCGTAACCGTCAGCGGCAGATCCTGCAGGTTCTCTTCCCGCTTTCGGGCGGTGACGATGATCTCTTCAAGAGCCAGTTCCTGGGCGAAAGCCGGAGCGGAACCGTAGGAAATGGCTACCAGAGCTGCGCCTGCAACAGACGCGAGCAGCGTGGTCTTTCTCTTCATATGGGCAAGTCCCCTGTGACTGCGTTGGATCAGGCGCGCTTGCACCCCCGGGCGCCTGGCGGGAAAAATTATAAACGTGAACTGGCGTCATGGCCGGGGCGCGCCCTGCTCTTTCTCCCGGCACAAGGCATAGAACCATCCCAGGTTGATGCCGAAACGGTCTGCGTCGTCCACGGCCCAGGCATAGGCAATGGGCACGTGGTTTCCTTTCTCATGAACGCGAAACAAGGGGAAGACACGGTCCGAAGGCGAGGCGAATTCGCGGGTGTGCAGCTGAAACTCCAGCGTGCGGCCGTCGGGCCAGTCGATGTCGGCCGAGCCGCCCTGATCGTGCAGTTCGATTTCGGTGAGGAATTCCGTATTGAGCATGTCGCCGTCCAGGTTGTAATTGACCGTGCAGATGAACCAGCGGGCCCTGGTGGCTTGAATCCAGTCATATCGGGCGCCCTTTGTCTCGTTCCAGGTCACCTCACCCGTTTCCCGGCTGATCAACCGGTCGCGGGTCCAGTAATGATTTTGGCCAAGCACCACCTGGTACTCGAACCAGGACTCGTCGCCGCAGGATTCCCGTTTCATGCCGCCTGAGAACTGGCCGCCCTCGAAGCGCAGGAAAACATCGCAGGCGTCCGAGAACGGGCGCAAATCGTCCGCTTCGATGGCCGCCAGCCGGTCCGGATCGAGCCGGGCGCCGATCATGTGGTCATGGCCATCCCTGAAAGCGTGGAGTTTGACCCGAACCGCCTGTTCTTCTTCATCAACGTAGAGCGAATAGACGCGTATGCGGGAGATGTTGGAGGGATCGTTGTTGAGATATTCCTCAACGTAGAGAACGTTTTCGCCCAGCTCCGGCAGGTCCAGGCGTGTGTAATGGGAATGAATACGGAAAACGGGCTCGTAGACAGGGACCGAAAGGCCACCGCCGGATTGACGGACAATCTGTTCGTGATTGTCGTATTCGCCGGGCCACCACTCCATCATCAGCGCAAGATGGTTTTCCAGTTCCGCCCTGCCGAAGGTTTGCGCCTGAACGGGCAGTGCAAGAGCAAGAAACAGAGCGGCGGATATCGGAATACGCATGATCAGCTCCAATGGCAGGCCCCGGCCTGCTTCCGGTGGATCATAAGGGGGACACAGCGGGCGCACAAAAAAACCGCCCCGGAGCTTCTGCGCCGGGGCGGCCTGGACGAAATGCCTGGCGGTGACCTACTCTCGCGCGGGGAGACCCCGAACTACCATCGGCGCTGGACGTTTTCACTTCCGAGTTCGGAATGGAATCGGGTGGGACCCGTCCGCTATTGCCACCAGGCGAAAAAGGTGGCGCGTCCCTTCATCGGGGACGCGCCCAGAATTGTTCCATGCATTGCAATGAACGTGGGAATGCTTCGGTGTGACGTTGTTTAAGCCGCACGGGCAATTAGTACTGGTTAGCTTCACGCGTTGCCGCGCTTCCACACCCAGCCTATCAACCTTGTAGTCTCCAAGGGCCCTTCAGGGATCCGAAGATCCGGGAAACCTAATCTTGGGGTGGGCTTCCCGCTTAGATGCTTTCAGCGGTTATCCCTTCCGTACATAGCTACCCGGCAATGCCACTGGCGTGACAACCGGAACACCAGAGGTACGTCCACTCCGGTCCTCTCGTACTAGGAGAAGCTCCCCTCAAGTTTCCAACGCCCACGGCAGATAGGGACCGAACTGTCTCACGACGTTCTAAACCCAGCTCGCGTACCACTTTAAATGGCGAACAGCCATACCCTTGGGACCTGCTACAGCCCCAGGATGTGATGAGCCGACATCGAGGTGCCAAACTCCTCCGTCGATGTGGACTCTTGGGAGGAATCAGCCTGTTATCCCCGGAGTACCTTTTATCCGTTTAGCGATGGCCATTCCATACAGAACCACCGGATCACTAAGACCGTCTTTCGACCCTGCTCGACTTGTACGTCTCGCAGTCAAGCACCCTTTTGCCTTTACACGCAATGCGCGATGTCCGACCGCGCTGAGGGTACCTTTGTGCTCCTCCGTTACTCTTTGGGAGGAGACCGCCCCAGTCAAACTACCCACCATGCACTGTCCCCGACCCGGATAACGGGCCTGGGTTAGAACCTCAAACAAGCAGGGGTGGTATTTCAAGATTGGCTCCACGAGAACTAGCGTCCTCGCTTCAAAGCCTCCCACCTATCCTACACAAGCTGGTTCAAGATCCAGTACAAAGCTGTAGTAAAGGTTCACGGGGTCTTTCCGTCTAGCCGCGGGTACACTGCATCTTCACAGCAATTTCAATTTCACTGAGTCCCGGGTGGAGACAGTGTGGCCATCGTTACGCCATTCGTGCAGGTCGGAACTTACCCGACAAGGAATTTCGCTACCTTAGGACCGTTATAGTTACGGCCGCCGTTT
>MKWU01000707.1_pt1 | contig 62658 bp, 52 predicted proteins | sample 809101 | NCBI WGS metagenome assembly MKWU01 (sample SAMN05860141, study PRJNA318959) | sponge metagenome | host: Aplysina aerophoba | place: Slovenia: Piran, Adriatic Sea, Gulf of Piran | collected 2013-05-07
CGCCCGCGGCCGCGCGGCGCGTTCCCGGTCTTGCGGCCATGCGCAAGCTGAACTGGGATCTCCTCCAGTTGCAGAAGGGAAGCCGCGACGGCTCGCACGGCACGCGCCGCGAGCGCTCCTACGCGCTCGCGCAAATGGCAAACACCCTGCACGAGGAAGGCTACCGGGGCCTTCGCGCCAGGAACCTCAAGGGCCGGCACGTCGAGGCGCTGGTGCGGGAGTGGTTCCGCCGCGGCCTATCCCACGCGACCATGAAGAACCGCCTTGCGCACGTTCGCTGGTGGGCGAACAAGGTCGGCAAGCCCAACGTCGTGAAGTCCAACGCCGACTACGGCCTCCGCCCGCGCAGCCAGGTGTCCGACGGCACCAGGCGCCGCGACCTCGACGCGGAGAAGCTCGCGCGGGTGAAGGACGCGCATGTGAGGATGGCGCTTCGGTTGCAGGCGGCGTTCGGCCTGCGCCGCGAGGAGGCGATCAAGTTCCGTCCCAGGTATGCGGACCGGGGCGACCACATCGCGGTGAAGGCGTCGACCGCCAAGGGCGGGCGCCCCCGCGACGTGCCGGTGCTCAAGGACGAGCAGCGCAGGGTGCTCGACGAGGCCCGACTGCTTGCCGGCGCCGGCGCGATGATCCCGCCGGAGCGCAACTACGCCGAGCAAAAACGGGTGTACATGGACCAGACGAAGGCGGCGGGGCTGGACCACATGCATGGTTTGCGCCATGCGTACGCGCTCGACCGGTACGAGGACCTCACGGGCTGGAAGGCGCCTGCCGCGGGCGGGCCGGCGCGGCACGCGCTGAAGGCGGAGAAGGTGCGGCTCGACACCGCGGCCCGGCTGACCATCGCCGGCGAGCTCGGCCATTCGAGGCTCGATATCGCTCGACAGTATTGTGGATAGGTAGTGGTGGAGCCGCCGCGCCCGGACACGGGTCCCCGGACACTCCGCGCAGTGGTCACGGTTCGTTCGAACTGAGCGGCGCTTGGATCGAATACGGGGGCGGCGGCCGCAGCCGTACTGAACCGACGCTTGACCGTAATCCGTAGCCGCTCCCGCCGACGCGCCGGCTCCGGCTCACTCTCGCGCTCGTCGCGCGCAGCCTCCCGGGGCACCTCCTCGACCGAGACAGGGAGTCGCCATCGCACTTGACGTGGTACCGCTTCTGAGATCCCTCTCCGGTCGATGCGAAGGCTCCCTCGAGCGCTCGGATGAGCGTACTGGTCGCCGAGCCAAGAGGGGACGCAAGGCGTGAGAACCCACCGCTTCGACGAGTTCGATCCCGGGCGCGCTACCATGAGCTTCCCTCGAGAACGCCGTCGCATTCCGTGACGACCAGCCTCGATACCAACTGAAGAAGACGACAATGCCGACAGGAACCGTCAAATGGTTCAACACGACCAAGGGCTACGGGTTCATCGCACCCGAGGACGGCTCGACGGACGCCTTCGTCCACATCTCGGCCGTGGAGAGGGCCGGACTTCAGACCCTGCAGGAGGGCCAGCGGGTGCGATTCGAGCTTCGGCCCGGACGGAACGGGAAGTTCTCCGCGGAAGACCTCTCGGTAGCGGACTGAATACTGAGAACCATGCTCGAACGCCTGGGGGCACGACTGCGGCTCAACGAGCCACGGCCTCGTGCGCACGGCCAGCTCGTCGTCGCCCTGACAATCGAGCCCGCATCTCCTGGAGAGGCAAGCGATGCTACCCGACCCTAGGCAAGGCGGATATTTCCCTTACGATCCAGGGGACTACGCTCTCCCCGCCGGTTACTATGGACTCCTCAACCTGCACCAGCGCGCGGTCAACGCCATCATCAAGTGGATCCGGCAACAACTGCCAACGATGCCGCCCGCAAGGCTCTCCGATGCCGCAATCGCGCTCCACGCACTGCAGGAGCTGCCGTCGGCTCCTCGAGGCGAAGGCTATATCGAGATCGCGGCGACCGCGCCGAACAGCCCGAGCTTGAGATTGACCGCCGACGAGCTGCATGCCGAAGTTTGCTACCGCCACGTCGGGCCTTTTGGCCCTGACAACGAACTCGTCATCTTGCTCTCGACGAGCGCCTGTCCCACAGGCCACTCACCGGGGCGCAAGGAGGAGTCCGCCACGTGGAACGGGGAAGACGATTACGAGACCGCACTCGATCGATGGATCGCAGGAGTCCGGGAAGCGGAGTGCCGCTTTGAAGTCGAGATGGACTGCGACTTGCACGACGTCCGCGCCGTGCCCGGAAACTGGCAAAGCCTATGGATCGACTGGGATGACCTTCCAGACGAAGACGAATAACCGGATCAACGGCGCGAGACTATCAGAGGGCGAAACGCACCCTAGGTGCGTGACGACTCCAGAACCGAGCCCGACGGCCCGACGCACGAACCGGGCTGGCACGGGAACGCCACGCGACGCCGGGCGGGAGCCGGGACGCATCTCCTGGGGACGGTGCGAGCGAGCGATGACGGGTCCGGTGACCGGGCGGAGCACCGCCACGCCCCGCACGTTCACGCACGACGCGAGTGGAACGCGATAGAGCGCCTTTCGAGCCTGCCAGCCTCCTACAGCCTCCCTACCGCGAGGAGCCCCCGAACCGCCGGCGTGCAAGCCGCCACGCGAGACAGAGCGCCACGCTCGGCATCAAGATCCCGAGACGCCACAAGAAGCCGGCGAGGTAGCGCGTCGACACGCGCTCAAGAGCGTCCACCGCCCCGTCCAGATCGCCGACGAGCATGGATCCGGCCGCGCGAGCGCCGTCGATCTCGTCAAGGAGGGAAGGCTTGCGAACACTCACCGGTACAGATTCGCACCCCGGCCGCCGAACGTCCATCGGGCGAGCGCCCGCCGTGCGTAGGAACTTCGGACGACTCGAGTACGTGTTGCTCTCGAACGGGTGGTTCCCGGGCACCGCAGGGCTCGGCGGGATCGGCGCGTTCTACCTGCTCGGATTCTCGCTCGGTACTGTCCTGATGCTGCCCGGACCGACGATTGCGCTCGCATGGGCGCTTTGGGGCGCGCGCTGGCCGCGAACCGCCGAGTGGGTGGCGACGGCAGGGACCGGCGGATGGACCGGCGCCCTGGCGCTGATCGCGCTCACGATCAGCCCGTGAACGGGCAGAGAACAGGAGGAATCTCGACATGAACGACTGGATTTCCCTGACGGCGCTCGCGAGCACGATCGCGCTCGCGGGCCCGGACCACGCCGAACGTCCGCGAAGCTGTGCACCTTCGACGGAGTCAGCGCCGCGCGGTCTCCCGCCGCCGCATCGGCGAGCAACGCGCGTGCCGCGGCCCGCGCGTCCTCGACCGTCAACGCGTCGAGCGATCCGAGCGTCCGCCTGACGACGGAGCCGTTGCACCGTCGCTGGCACGATCCACGTCACGCGTCCGTTCGAACGAGCGCGCAGCCCGCGCCGGCGCGCGGGACACGGTTCTCTTCGTGATTATGCACTTGACAAAAATTAGAGCCCACGCTAGCATGCTCTCATGGGCTCTGAATCTTCATCGTTACAAGGCTCTACGGGCGGGACGAGCTTATCGACCTCGCGCATGACGCGCTTCCCGAAGATGGCCTCCATGACCTCATGGTCGGACTTCTCTACGATGGACTTCGGAACCGTCCGTTTCCGCTTCGTGAGAGGTTGATCAGGCATGGCTAAATCTCCCTTCAACTTGGTCGAGCTCATCGACCGGTACAACTGCGACGACCGGTGCCGGGACACCCTGGAAATGCTGCGTTGGCCGACCGGGGTGTGCTGCACCCGGTGCGGGGACATGAACGTGTACGAGCTCGAGAAGCACAACCGGTGGCGCTGCCGCGGCTGCAACTACCAGTTCAGCGTGACCTCGCAGACCATCATGCACGACTCCCACCTGCCCCTTCGCAAGTGGTTCCTCGCCATCTACCTCATGGTGGAGAGCCGCAAGGGCATGTCCGCCAACCAGCTCAAGCGCACCCTCGGAATCAACTACCGGACCGCCTGGTACCTGTGCCACCGCATCCGCGAGGCGATGGGCAACGCGCCGATGGAGGGTCCGTCCCTGGTCGGTATCGTCGAAGTGGACGAGACCCTCATCGGCGGAAAGGCGAAGGGCAAGGGGCGCGGCTACCGGGACAACAAGACTCTCGTCGCGGGTGCCCTCCAGCGTGACGGTGAAATCCGCCTGGAGCGCGTCCCGAACGTCAAGCGGGCCACCCTCCACGACTTCATCCACCGCACGGTGAAGGACGAGGCCGAAGCCATCTACACGGACGAGCTCAAGTCCTACCTCGGCATCGGAGACGAGAACACCCGGCACGAAATCGTCAACCACTCCGAGGAAATCTGGGTCGTCGGCGACGTGCACACGAACGGGATCGAGAACGCCTGGAGCCTGTTCAAGCGCTCCATCATCGGCGCGTTCCACAAGATGAGCGAGAAGCATATGGACCGCTACCTCGAGGAATTCGAGTGGCGGTTCAACAACCGCAAGAACCCGCACATCTTCATGGACACCCTCCGGCGCATCGTCCAGACCGACCCCATGACCTACCGCGAGCTCGTCGCCTGAGGGTGCCAAGTACGGTAGTCCTCCTTGGAGAAACGGGCGATTTCGACTCGCTTTTCCTCGAAAGTACCATCGTCGACAAGGACAATGAAAACGAGATCGGAACCGTCCTTCTCCGCCCGATCAGCTTCGACTTCAATCTTTGAGCCATCATGCATGATGACGACGAACGCATGTTCACTTGTCATGCCCTTATCCTGTTTGATTGGGAATTGCGGCCCCGCAAGCCGGAGGCCGCTTCGTGCTACGCGCAGTCGTACACCCAATCCCACATCTCGAGCAGGAACAGGATCTCTTCTTCGGTAAGGTCGGCCATGGCCAGGCCCCGTTGCAGCGAGGGCCTTGACCATCTGTGCAAGCCGGACGAAAATACGCCCGTTGTTGCAATGACCCCGCCGGTGGGCCCTCGTACAGGAGGCTGGCGGGCAAGGAGCCGGGGGAGGACCCGGCTTCTTGGCGTCTGGGATCAGAATATCACGAGCGCCAAGACGAGGGCGACCAGGTCGTAGCGGTCGATTCTCTATGCGTTTGACACAAGCAGCCCGTTCCCGCATCCTGCCTCGCAGCGCTACAGCAGGTGGCCCGCCTTGCCGGGCTGCTCGCTGAATACAAGAGCCCATCGCAGGGCAGGGAGTCATGACCCGGCCCGGGCGAATAGGCGGGACTTCAACACGGGTCACCGTGCTGTAGCGCATGGCCCGGCGCCTTTCCGGTGCCGGTGGTCCCGCACACGGACGTGCTCCGAGACGGAGGAACGTCCCATGCGTCGAGTCCCCAAGCTCCTTTCTGCACTTGGTCTCGCAACAGTCATTGCCGCCTGCGGTGGCAATGGCGGTGATGGCGGAACAACGCCACCGCGAACGGTCGGGCCCGAGATGCGGCCCTCTCTCGCAACCTACCAAGCCGCAACGGGCAGACCCATCTCGTCCACCCAGGATTGGGCTGGTTCCAGCCTTGAGCCGATGAACACGGACCCGACCGGCCAAGTTGGGTATGTCGGTGGAGCGGATATCAGTCCTCTCTTCGCCCACCTGGATACGAATCGGGGTGTGATCTCGTCTCCCTTGCAAAGCGCCTCGCGCTCGGAGGCGTGGCAGCTCCGACTGCGCGACGGGGTGAGCAAGAACGAACTGGTCTCCTACCTTGAGACGGATGCCAACGACATCGACCGCGGATTCGTTGACAGGTGGAGAAACCCGCCAACCATTCGAGTGACCCATGGGACGTCGATTGATCAAGAGAGAAACGTTCTGAATGCCGTTCGGATATTGAACAGCGCACTCCCCCCACAATGGCAAATCCACTACGGCGAGGAAAATGCCGCGCCCGTTTCGAGCGCGGATAGAGCAAGAGGTGGGGAAATCGTCGTTTCCTTTGAACCACGTCGGAATTGGCCGTCCGGCCTTCCTTCCTCTGCCGACAGCCTGGGTTACGCTCAATGGTTCCGTGGCAGGTCGGGAATCGAAACGGCGGCGGTATGGATTGACCATGCCCGAATTCCAAGTGAGCGAAACACGGTCTACGTGATTCTTCACGAGGTTCTGCACACATTGGGGCGGGGACATGTCGCCCCTTCGCGGTTCCCTCAGACGATCATGAACCCGCTCATCGGTCACGGGGCAGACCACCTGGTTCTCCACACCCTCGACCAAGATGCCCTCTTCGCCGTGTACAGCAGGCTCGTTCCCTTCACGCCCGCCGAGGAGATCTACTCGGACCTCGGCCCCTGGACCGATGTCTCGAACCACGTGCTCGGTCGCGTAGGCTACGTGCCGGGTCGGCAGGAGGCCGTTCTGTTCGGAGCGGTCGAGCGCAACGGCCTTGTCCGGCCATGGGCCACGGCGCTCGACCCTTCGCCTCCACTGACACCCCGCCTCGGGTCGGCGAGCTGGGCCGGCAGACTCGTCGGATTGACGCCTCGCTCGGAAGCCGTCTCGGGAGACGCGGACATGGTGATGCAGCTCGAGACGCTCCGCGGCTCCCTCGCCTTCACCGACATGGAGAAGTGGCCGGCTCGCCAGAACCTCGGTGAAGTCGGAACGGGCACGACATGGGGCGATGGCGACCTTCATTACGATCTCGAGGTCGCGGGGAGCGTGTTCCGGCAAACCGGCGGGGACGCCGGGACGATCAGCGGCATGTTCTTCGGACGGAACCACGAGAACGTTGGAGGCACGCTGCGCCGGACGGACTTGGCCGCGGGCTTCGGCGCCGAGCGCCAGTAGCCCACAACCCAGGGGAGTCACGGACGACTCCCCTCGCCCCGAAAGAGGGGGTCGTGTTCAAGCGCCCCGAGCCAATCGGTCACGTCAATGCCATCATCGATCAGCTTCTGGGTGAGGTAGATCACATCATCCCACTCCTCTACCGCCTCCAACCGCTTCATGAAAGCGTAGGCGGCCCAAGGGGTATCCTTGGGATTCGAGGTGGCATAGTGCGCGTCGAAGATGGCTCGCGCCTCGTCCAGCGAGTCCGCTTCCATGATGGCCCGCGCGGCCGTGCGGCCAGCGCCCGGGTTTACACGCCATAGGTCATCCGCTCCCGGAGGCGGCGGAGCGGCCTCGACGATGGCGGCCGGAGCAAGCGCCGTACTTCGCCGTCTCGCCCACCACCGCCTGAGTTCCGGACCGTAGATGAGCGGAACCGATACGACGCTAGCGATAATCGCGTACGTCAGCCATCCCCACCCTGGAATCTCGCTTAGCATCTTCTCTGCGGCAAAGCCGCCTCCGATGAGGCCGGACTCGAAAACGAGCGTGCCGATGTGTTTCCATAGGCGTCCCATGCGGCGATCCTGCCGCCCCCTCTATCTTTGGTCAAGTGCATAATCGCGGTTCTCTTCAAGAACGCGAGCCGGCCGGAAGGAAAAACGCGACCGATGGCGCGACGGCCGCTCTGGCGGCCGCTGACCCGGCTCCGGCGGCGCGCAATCCGTCAGGCAACGTACGCGGCCCAGTCGTTCATCAGGACCCGGCGCCGGTCGAACAGGTCGCTGCGTCGGTAGGCCGCTTCCACGCGATCGTTGTTTACGTGGGCCAGGGCGAGTTCGCAGACCTCGCGCGGTGCGTCGGTGCACTCCGCCGCCCAATCGCGAAAGCTGGACCGAAACCCGTGCGCGACGGCGTCGATGCCGAGGCCGTGCAGCAGGTTGGTCAGGGCAGAGTGGTTCAGCACCCGCCCGGTGGGAGACGGGAACACGAGCCCGGCTCCGTCGGACAGCTCCGCCGCGCCGTCGAGCACCGCGAGCGCCCGGGGCGAGAGCGGCACCCGGTGCTCGCGGCCCGTCTTCATGCGCTCGGCCGGGATCGTCCACACCGCCCCGGTGCGGTCGATCTGCTCCCACCGGGCGTTGCGCACCTCGCCCGAGCGCGCGGCGGTGAGCACCACGAACTCGAACGCGAGCATGGCGCTGGGATAGGCGCCGGAGCCCCTCACGCGCGCGAGCGCCGCCCCGACCTCCGCGTGGGGCAGCGCGCGCATGTGCTGCTTGCGCACCGCGGCCTTGGGCAGTGCTGCGGAAATGGCGTCGCCCGCCGGGTTGTCGTCGCGGTACCCTTGCGCCACCGCCCACTTCATCACCGCGCCGATGCGCTGGCGCACCCGGCCGGCGGTCACGCGCTTGGTCGACCAGATGGGCAGCAGCACCGCCATGACGTCGGCGGTGGTGACGGCGTCGACGCGCTTGTGCGCGAGACGCGGCAGGACGTAGTCGCGCATGCTCGCGCGCCACTGGCCCTCGGTGCGCCCGCTCTTCCAGTGCCTGGCGTGGATCGCGACTACGGTCTCATTGGCCTTCGCGAAGGTGGGCACCTGCTGCATGCGCCGCCGGGGGTCGCGGCTCTCGGCGATGGCGCGCGCGTTGGCGAGCGCGCGCTCGCGGGCCATGGCGAGGGTGACCACCGGATAGGATCCGAGGCCGAGGCTGGTCTTCGTGCCGTTGGGGGAGATGGCCTGCGCCCAGGTCTTGGAGAGGCCGCCGGACTTGCGGGGCGTGACCAGCAGGCTCAGCCCGTGACCGCCGTACCCGTCCCCGTATCGGCCGGGGACGTTGACGGTCCTGACAAAGGTGGCGCAGAGGCGAACGGAGTGCTTTTTTCCGGGAGGGATCATGTATCTTCCTACTCTTCCGTTTACGGGATTTTCGCTGAGATGCAGCGTATCGCCGCGACAAGAAGAGAGTCCAGAACATGATGTTTATCAGTGTGTTAAGAGAACCTGTCGGCTTCTCCTGACACCCCGAAAAACACCCGGTAAGCAGGCTTCCAGCCCGCGATGGGCCGAGGGCCGCCCACGATCCATGCGGGCAAGATGCCCGCGGTCCCAGCCTGAGCTTTGTGCGCAATCAGGCTCGGATATGCAGGGCCCCCGGTTTGGTCCATGATGGGCGACATTGGTCGACGACAGGCGCTCCGGGAAGCGGATGACGACGGAGACGGCACCAGACGCGACGCCGCCAATCCTCGAGATCGACGGACTGCACACCACGTTCCACACCCGTGACGGCGTGGTACGGGCGGTGGACGGCGTCTCGTGCCGGGTCCACCGCGGCGAGGTCCTGGCGGTCGTGGGCGAATCCGGCTGCGGCAAGAGCGTCACCGCGTTGTCGGTACTGCGGCTCATCCCGAGCCCCCCCGGCCGCATCGAAGCCAACGCGATTCGCCTGGACGGGACGGACCTGCTCGAGCTCTCGCCGCGGCGGATGCAGGCCGTTCGAGGCAACGAGATCTCCATGATCTTCCAGGAACCCATGACCTCGCTAAACCCGGTCCTCACGGTGGGGCGGCAGATGAACCTCGTCATCGACAGCCACGAACGGCTGTCGCGCCGGGAGTGCGCCGACAGGACGATGGAAATGCTCGGACTCGTCCGCATCCCTTCGCCGGAGCAGCGGGTGCGCGAGTATCCCCACCAGCTCTCCGGCGGAATGCGCCAGCGGGTGATGATCGCGATGGCGCTCGCGTGCAGTCCTCAGGTCCTGATCGCGGACGAGCCCACCACCGCCCTCGACGTCACCATCCAGGCGCAGATCCTGAATCTCATGAACGAGCTGCGGGAGCAGTTCGGAACCGCGGTCGTCCTGATTACCCACGATCTCGGGGTCGTCGCGGAGATGGCCCACCGAGTGGTGGTGATGTACGCCGGCCGCACGGTCGAAGAGGCTTCGGTCGCGGACCTGTTCCGGACGCCGAGACACCCCTACACGCAGGGCCTGCTCGCGTCCGTCCCGCGACTCGCGGCCGAACGGGAGACGTTCGAGCACCGCGTGCGCCTCAAGGAGATTCCCGGCGTGGTCCCGCGCCCGGGAGGCGCTCGCCGTGGCTGCCTGTTCGCGGAGCGCTGCGGGTACGTCCGCGATCGCTGCCGCGCCGAGACGCCTCCCCTCGCGGACTCGGCCCCCGGCCACCGGGCGGCGTGCTGGGAAACCGACCGGGTAGCGAGCGCCGCCCGTGCCTGACCCGGCCCCAATGCCCTTCGTGGACGGGCCGCAGGGCGACGCCGCCGGCAAGGTGGTCCGTCCTCCGATGCTCTCCGTCGAAGGATTGAAAACCCACTTTCCGGTTCGCAAGGGGGTTCTCTCGCGGGTCACCGGTTACGTGTACGCGGTCGACGGCGTCTCGTTCTCGATTCGGAAGGGTGAGACCCTGGGGCTCGTCGGCGAGTCCGGTTGCGGGAAGTCGACCGTCGGCAAGACGATCCTCAAGCTTATCGAGCCCACCGAAGGGCGGATGCGGGTCGAAGGACACGACATCACGGACCTCGGTCCGCGGGAAATGCGTCCTTTCCGGCGAACGATGCAGATCATCTTCCAGGATCCCTACTCCTCCCTCAATCCGCGCATGTCGGCGGGCAGCATTGTCGGCCAGCCGTTCGTCATCCATGAGCGGACCGCGGGCCGGAGTTGGGAAGAACGGGTGGCGGAGCTGTTCGAACGGGTGGGGCTTCGCGCCGATCAGATGCGGAGCTATCCGCACGAATTCTCCGGAGGACAGCGCCAGCGGATCGGCATCGCCCGGGCGCTCGCGCTGAACACGAAGCTCATCATCGGCGACGAGCCGGTGTCGGCTCTGGACGTCTCGATCCAGGCCCAGGTCATTAACCTCCTGATGGACCTGCAGGAAGAGCGGGGCCTGTCGTACCTCTTCATCTCCCACGACCTCGCCGTCGTCGAGCACATCAGTCACCGGGTGGCGGTGATGTATCTCGGCAAGCTCGCGGAGCTCGCGGACAAGCGGGAGATCTACCTCAATCCCCTGCACCCCTACACCGAGGCGTTGCTGTCCGCCGTACCCGTTCCCGATCCGGCCGCGAGCAAACGGAAGCGCATCGTGCTCGAAGGCGACGTGCCGAGCCCCATCGCCCCGCCCGCCGGCTGCCGGTTTCACACCCGGTGCCCCTACGTCGAGCCGCGCTGCCGCATCGAGGAGCCGGCCTGGCGGGAGGTGCGCCCGCGACATTGGGTCGCCTGCCACCTGCGGTGAGGACCGCGACCACCGCCCCGTCAGCCGCGATTCCTCACCCGTCCGGCGGCTAGCGCGCTAGAAGTCGCGGTCGAAGGTGCTCATCCACTGGGCGAAGATGCTGCCGAGCTGGTCGACGTAGCGCATGACCGCGTCGATCGGGACCCCGTCGTCTCCGATGAAGTCGGGTTTCACGGTACCGCCGTCCAGGCAACCCCGGGACACGCACGCCTCGACGAGCTCCCTCACCGTCTCCCCGTCGACCAGCAGGTCCCCGTCGCTCGCCCCCAGCGCGAGCGCCGTCGTCAGGGCATAGGCGCCGTAGTTGGAAATGGCGGCCGGAAACAGGTATCCGGTTGCCGTCGTGGTCGCGGTCCCCCCGCCGCAGGGACACCCGCAGTCCGCGCCGAATGCGACCATCCCTCGAACGTGGTCGTAAATCTTGCCGAATCCGATCTCGTTTCCGCCATCGCCGATGCCGACGGTCAGCTTCCCCTTTTCGTTCATTGCCTCGATGAAGTCGTCGATGTAGTAGTCGCCGGATTTGGCAAGCGGCGAGCCCATGACCGAATGGCGAACGCCTTCCCGGTTCCGGCCGAGCTTCTCGATCGTGACCGCGACATCGTAGTCGTCCGCCCACCGGGCCAGGTCCTCCGGCGAACGATCCGTCGTGTGGACGATGCTGCCTTCGAACCCGAGGGTCTCGATGAGGCTCGCCACCACGTCGTCCATCTCCTTCTCGACGAGGATGTCGACGTCGTGCCCGAGCCGGCTCAGCGCTCGCCCGAGCACCGCGGCGCCGACCGGACCGTCCACCTCGCCCTTGGGGAGAAGCTTCTCGACCACGATGCCGGTGACGATGGCAACCCTGGCGTTGCGCATCCCGAGAAACTCCCGCGAGATGTCGTAGGTGATCGGGTTCTCGCCGCGGACGATCGCGTAGAGCCGCGGGATGTAGCCCTGGAGCATGTTGTGCGCGCGCATCTCGACGGTCGCGAGCCGCTCGACGTTGTCGTAGGGAGAGCGTGGATCGACGTCTACTTTCCTGGTCATGTGGAGTTTCCCCTGGTTGAAAGCGGAAGGCTCAGTCCTGCGCCCGCGGATCGAGGGCGTCGCGCAGCCCGTCGCCGATGAAGTTCATGTTGAGCACGGCCAGCGCAATCATCACGGTGGGGAACGTCACGAGCCACCAGGCGTCTTCGAGATAGCGCCGCGCCTCGTTCAGGTCCCGTCCCCAGCTCGCGGTGGGGGGCTGGACTCCGAGGCCGAGGAAGCTCAACGAGGCCTCGGCAATCACCGCGCGCGAGAAGGTGACCGCAATCAGCACGAGGATGACCCCTATGATATTGGGAAGGATGTCGCGCGTGATGATGCGCCAGCTCGAAGCGCCGAGCGCCACCGAGGCCGAGACGTACGTGTACTCGCGAAGGCTCAGGGTATTGCCGCGGGCAAGCCTCGCGAACACCGGAATGTACACGAGCCCCACCGCGAGAATGACGTTCTCGGTCTCCGGGCCGAGGGTGCCCATGATGGCGACGGCAAGGAGCAGCGGCGGGAAGGTCAGGAACGCGTCCATGAGCCGCATGACGAGATTGTCGAGCCGCCCGCCGAAATAACCGGAGACCACCCCGACCGGGGTGCCGATTCCGGCCGCGATGAGCACCACTCCGAGACCCACCAGCAACGAGACGCGGGCCCCGTGCAGCATGCGCGTAAAGACGTCCCGTCCGAAGTGATCGGTCCCGAAGGGGAACTCCCAGCTCGGGGGGGAGAGCTTCGACCGAAGGTTCGTCTTGGCCGGCTCGACATCGGTGAGCCAGGGCGCGAACACCGCGGACAAGATGAGGATCGTGACGAGCACCACCCCGATGACCGCGAGCCGATGCCGGAGAAACCGTTGGGCGGCAAGGCGAAGCGGCGACTCTCCGTGCGTTCGCGAAGATTCCGTCACGTCGAATCCAGGGGGCGCGGAGCGGTGCAGGCGGCCATTCCGGCGTGCGCCCGTTCAGCCGTACCGGATACGCGGGTCGACGACCGCGTAGAGGATGTCGGCGAGCAGGTTCATCGCGATGAAGAAGACCCCGACCACGAGGGTCAGCCCCTGGATGACGGGGAAGTCGCGGTTGATGACGGCCGCAATCAACGCCGATCCGACCCCGGGGATGCTGAACAGGTACTCGATGGTGATGGTGTTGCCGACCTGGAAGGCGAAGACGACGGCAATCACGGTAATGACCGGGATGAGCACGTTCTTGAGCGCATGGGCGACGAGGATGAGCGCATCGCCGATTCCCTGCGCCCGGGCCACCCGGATGAACTCCTGCTCCAGCACCTCCAGCATGCTCGCGCGGACGATTCGCGCGAGCTCGGCGATGGTGGTCACGGCGAGGGCGGCCACCGGCAGGACGTAGGGGAGCAAGAAGGCGGCGAAACCGTCCGACCAGGTGCGAAGGCCGATCCCGGAGATCGGCACCCACCGGAGCTTGAGGGCGAAGAACAGGATGAGCACGAGGGCCAGGGTGAAGGTCGGAACCGACAGTCCTACCGTCGTGAATCCCATCAGGCCGTAGTCCCAGGGGGAGTTCCTGCGGTAGGCGGCATACACCCCGGCCGGAATGGCGATCAGGAGCGAGACGAGGGTCGCCATTCCCGCGATGACGATGCTGACCGGAAACCGGGTCGCGACCAGGTCCGTCACGAGCTCCTGGGAACGAATGGAGTGGCCGAGGTCTCCGCTCATCAGGTCGCGGACCCACAGCACGTACTGCAGCGGGATGGAGCGGTCGAGATAGAACTCGGCCTGCAGGGCGGCCATCGTCTCCGGGGTGGCGTACGGCCCGAGCATGATCGCGATCGGATCGCCCGGGGTCACCTTCATCAACGCGAAGATGATGACGGTGACGAAGAACACGACGAGGGGGATCTGGACCAGCCGCCTCAGGAAGTAGGACCAGATACCCACGGTGAAGGGAGCTCGAAGCGGACCGGGGCTCGGAGAACGGCCCGGCGGGACCCGCCGCCGCCGGCGCCGGTGCCGACGCGGCCGCGGGTCCCGCCGGGGCGGCGGTCAGATCAGCCCCACTGGACATCCCACAGGGGCACGACGTGCTCCTGCGGGCCGCCGTGGAAGCCCTTCACCGCATCCTTGAGCAGGTACACGAGATTCACATGGTTGAAGTAGATGTACGGGCAGTCGTCGAGGACCGCGTCGACGATGTTGTGGTAGAGGGTGGTCCGTTTCTCCGGATCGAGCTCGGCCCGCCCTTCGTCCAGCCAGTCGCTGACCGCCTGGTTTTCCCATCCGTGCTCCACGATGCCGTCCTTGTGATGGAACCACCACAGGGTGGAATCGACGTCGGGGGAGACGATGGTGATGTCCTCGAGGTCGGCCTGGAACTGCTTCTTGACCCACGCGGTGCTGTACGTGCCGACATCCATGCCCCGGATCTTCATGTTGATTCCGATCTCGGAGAGCATGGCGGCGACCAGCTCGCACTCGCGGCGCAGCCACTCCTTGTCGGAGGTGATGACCTCGAGATCGAACCCCGTCGCGCCCGCCTTCGCCATGAGCTCCTTCGCCTTGGCGAGGTCCCCCCGCGCCGGATAGACGATGGGTGAGGGCCGGTGGCCGAGATAGCCGGGCGGCACCGGGTTGTCGGTGACGATCGCTTCGCCGGCGTAGATCTCGTCGATGATCGTCTGCCGGTCGATGGCGTAGCTGATGGCCCGGCGCACGTCGACGTTGACGGTGGGGAAGTCGGCCGCGATGTACGGCGGGAAGGTGAAGTCCATGTAGTCCCAGTTCCAGCCCGGCACGCTCTGATAGGCGATTCCCGGCTCGCCGCCTTCGCGGAACCGGGGGGTGTCCTTCGGGTCGGGCCGCGGCATGATGTCGATCTCGCCGGTCAGGAGCGACGAGAGCCGGACGCTCGGATCCTCGATCACGCGGTACAGGACCTCGTCCACGTAAGGCCGGCCGTCCCGCCAGTGATTTGGGTTCTTCTTGAGGACGAGATGGCTGCCCGAGACCCAGCTGTCGAGCTCGAAGGGGCCGGTTCCAATCGGATTGCGAGCGAACTCCTGGTCGCCCATCTCCTGGTGGGCCGCCTTGCACATCACGCTTCCGCCGTACTCCAGGGTCACCATCGGGAACGGCGAAAAGGGCATCTTGAGCTTGACCTCCACCACGTACTTGCTGCGCAGCTTCGCGTGGTCCACGGGAAAGTGGCTGACGCCCTTCTGGAAGGTGCTCGCCTCCTGCACATGGTTGAAGCAATAGAGGATGTCTTCGCCGGTGAGCTCCCCGTAGCCCTTGTGCCACTGGATGCCCTCGCGAACCTTGAGCACCCAGGTGAGCGGGTCCTCGTTCTTCCACTCCACCATCTCCGGCTCGATCCGGCGCGTGGCGTGGTCGATGCGCGCCATCTTGTCGAAGATGTTGGTGGTGACCACGTTGCCGTGGATCTCGGTGTACACGAACCCGTTGAGCCCCGGCGGCTCGCCGAACAGGGCGTACGTGATCTTGTTGTCCTGGGCCCGCACGATGTTGAACAGCGGCAGGCCGGCCCCGTACGCGCCGAGGGCCGCGCCGCCCGCGGCCGTGTTGCGCAGCACGTCACGCCGGGAGATGCCTCCGTTTGCGGCGCGTGTCGACCGGGTGGATTGCATCCTGCTCATCGTTCTCCCCTCCCTTCATGAATGGAAATTCCCGGCGACATGAGCGCCGGAACGCGGACCGGGGAACCCCGAAACCGGAAGCTCGCTACGACGGGGAGCGCTTCGTCCAGTCGGTGGACTCCTCGAAGGCATGGGCTGCGTTGAGCACCCGTCCGTCCTCGAACCCGCGCCCGGCCAGGGCCAGGCCCACCGGAAGTCCCTCGGACACCGCGCACGGCACGGTGATGGCGGGCATCCCGGTGATGTTGAACTGGCCGCCGGTCCCCACGAACATCTCGAAGGAGCGATGCACCGATTCCACCGGACCGCAGTCGTCGGGGGGAAGCTCGGTCGCCTTCATCGGCGTCGCCGGCAGCAGCAGGAGGTCCACCTGCCGGAACACCTCGTCGTAAGCCTCCGTGAACGACCGTCTGAGGTTCTGCGCCTTGGCGTAGTACTTGCCGTGATAGCTGTTGTGGATGTGGCCGCCGAGGAACAGGAACGACTTGGCGGACGGAGAAAGGTCGTTGGCCCGGCGCGGCATGGCCCGCGAGAAATACTCGAGAAGGTGGGAGTTGTAGAAGCCGGACCAGCCGTGCCCCATGCCGTTCCCGAGGACCAGGGTGGCGTACGCGCCCTCGATCGCGAGCGCGACGAGGATCGCCTGTCCGTCCCGGTGGGCCGGAACCGACACCGGCTCGACCACCGCTCCCAGGGTCGCGAAGTGCTGCGCGGCGTCGCGTACCGCCTGGTCGACGTCGGGCTGGGAGATTCCCTCGTAGGCAAACCCTTCCTCGAGGACGCCGATGCGAAGCCCCTCGACGGTTCCCGTCAGGGTCTCGGAATAGGCGTCGGGGGTGAAGTCGGACTGGCGCGGATCGAGCCCGTCGGGACCGGCCACCGCCTCGAGCAGCAACGCGACCTCCCGGGCCGAATTGGCCATCGGCCCGAGGTGATCCAGGGTCGGGTCCATCGGGATCGCGCCGGTGTAGGGGACCACTCCCCGGGTCGGCTTCATCCCGCAGACGCCGCACCACGAAGCGGGCAGGCGTACCGATCCGCCCTGATCGCCGCCGATGGCCATGTCCACCTCGCGCGCGGCGACGAGGGCCGCGCTGCCGTTGGACGAACCGCCCGAGGAGCGCGACGGGTCGCGCGGATTGCGAACCGGTCCGGTGGCCGAGTTGTGACCCGCGCCGCCGAAGGAGAACCCTTCGGTCACCGCCTTTCCGGCAATGGTCCCGCCCGCATCCAGGATCCGGGTGACGACGGTGGCGTCGACGTCGGGCACGAACCCGTCCATCACCGCCGTGCCCGCCCCCATCGGAACCCCGGCAACGCAGATGGTGTCCTTCAGGGCCACCCGCCGGCCGGCGAGAATGCCCGTGTCCTTCCCGCGGATGTCGGTCTTCATGTACCAGGCGTTGTGCGGGTTCTCGCCGGGCTCGGGGCGACGGCCCGGGGTGCGCGGATACTTCACCTCCGGCTTCGGCTCCACCATCGCGTCCACGGCCGCGTAGGCGGCGAGGTTCTCGGTGACGAGCGTGCGGTATTCCTCGAGCTCGTCCGCCGTCATCGTGAGATGCAGCGAGTCGGCCAGGGCCTTCATCTCGTCCGGGGTCGGCGGGCGAAGTCGCATCGAACGGGCCTCGAGGGGTCGTGCGATCAAGGCCCTCGACGATACCGGGATCCCCGAACCGGTTCAAGGAAGCACTTGTCGCGCCGGGAACATTTCACCTTCCGGGGAGGTCCTGAAGCGGCTCGGGACGTCCCCCGGCGGGCCGCTCGCCTACGCCGTCGGCGAGGCGCCGCGGCCGGCCGCGCGCCGCCCGCGGTGGCCGCTGATGCTCGGGCGTGCACGGTGCCCGGTACCGGACGAAAGGCGCCGGTTGAACGGGCGTCAGGGCCTGCCCCGGCCCCGCGGGCAGCCTTGACACCACCCCGGGGCGCGGTGAAGATGGCCGCAGAGAGTCCCGCACGGGCGCGGCAGCTCGATTGCAGGTCTTGGCGAACGAAACGCTCTCGGGAGAACGTTCGCGCCGGCGGACGGAACGCACCGGGGGTGCATCCGACGGCCGCGAGTTCTCGCTTGTCCCCCGGTCGGACCGCATCTGCCGGGACTGTCCGCCACGACGCTGGTCGAGCGTCGATCCCTTGGTTGAACCCTTGACCCGCCCCCCCACGGTGCGGGTCTGGCGCATTTGCCGCATCGCCGCCGGCAAGTCTGCGAAAGGCGCAACGTCACGAAGGAGAAACCCGGAATGCCCGACTACATCGGAGAACACATCGACCGGCTCGTGACGACCGAGCTCAAGAACCGCGGCATGCCGCACGGATTCCTGATCGAGCTCTACGAGTGCGCCCGCAGGGAGGCCGGAGGGCGGCCGCTCACCACCCTCGCGGCGGAGGGGCTCGTCCGGTCCGTGGGCAAGGGCGACACGGTGTTCCTGATGACCGGAGCGGGGTATCCACCCCACATGCCCAAGGGGGAGAGCGACGGCCCGCCGGGGGCGGCGGCGCTCGCCCGGGCGCTCTACTGGGGACTCGGCGCGGTGCCCGTCTACGTCTGCGAGGCGACCCACGCCGATCCGATCATCGCCTCGAGCGAAGCGGCCCACATCATGGTCAAGGACTTCGCGGACGCCCGCGACCTGCGGCTCGGCGCGGCCATCGCGACGGCGCCTTCGAGCAGCGCCGAAGTGGCCGAGTGGGCAAGGGCCATCTACGACGAGTACCGTCCGAAAGCGCTCATCAGCATCGAGCGGCTCGGCCCCAACGAGCACGGATTCATCAACAGCGCCACCGGCTGGACGATCGGCGAGGAGACGGGCATCGTCGACCTGACTCCCGTCGTGACGGAGGCCGAAGAGCGGGGGGTCTTCTCGATCGGCACCGGCGACCACGGCAACGAGATCGGCTTCGGGCGCATTCACGACGACGTCAAGCGCATCATGCCGCAGGGCGCGAAGAGCCAGTCGGGGACCCCCGGCGGAATGGCGACCGTGTGCAAGGCGGACGTCCTGATCCCCGCGATGTCGTCCAACTGGGGCGCTTACGGCGTCGAGGCGGCGCTCGCCTACATGCTGAAGAACCCGGACCTCGTCCACTCGCCCGAGATGGACCGCGCGATCGTCACCAAGTGCCTGGAGGCGGGCGGACTCGAAGCGATGTACTGCAGCACCAAGTTCGTCGTCGACGGCTGCGAGGGCGAGTCGTCCATGGCCATCGTGCAGCTCCTCGGTGACATGGTGCGCCTCAACCTTCGGGACCCCGATGTCGGGGTGGCGCACTGAGGTTCGATCGATCACGGGCAATTCTTGCGGGCCGGAACCGCCCGCTTCGTCAACCATGAAGAGAGGAAGAGTCACCATGGCAACGAACGAATCGAAGCTGTCAACGGCTCGGGTGTCGCGCCGCGCGTTCAACAAGGGAGTGGCGAGCGCAACCGGCGCGGGACTCGCGCTCGGCTCCGGGATTGCCCCGGCCTTCGCGCAGGGCAAGCGCGAGCTCATCTACGGCATGTGGGGCGGGGCCGTGGGCAACCTGAGCCCCGTGATCCGGCACGACAACCAGGCCGGGATCCTCATCTACAACATCTTCGACGGGCTCGTCCGGCCCAACTACGCAAAAGGCACGATCGAGCCGTGGATGGCGGAAGGATGGACCAACCCGGACCCCCTCACCTGGCGGGTCAAGATCCGCGAGGGAGTCAAGTGGCAGAAGGGCTATGGAGAGTTGACCGCCGCGGACGTCGCGTACACCTTCCAGGTCCACTTCGACACCAAGAGCTGGCAGGTCAATACCTCGTACCCCCAGGTCGAGAGCTTCAAGACCGACGGCAAGTACGTGTTCGAGGTCAAGCTCAAGCAGCCTTTCGGCGCCTTTCCCGGCATCACGATCGGCTACGGCGGAATGATCATTCCCGAGAGCGCCCACCGGGAGATGGGCAACGACACGTTCAGCCTCAATCCGGTCGGGAACGGGCCCTACATGCTCGAGTCGGTGATCGGCTCGGAGGTCATCCTCGCGAAGAACCCCGACTACTGGCGCCCCGGTCTGCCCCACATGGACCGCGTGGTCGTCCGGTCGTTCCCGGACGCGAGCGTGCGCCTGCAGTCGCTTCTCAAGGGCGAGGTCGACTTCCTGACCCACCCCGACAACAAGGATGTCCCCGAGGTGGCCGCGAACCCCGACTTCGTCACCCACAGCACGCCCGGCTGGAACTGGGACTACCAGCACTTCAACCTGTCCGCCAACCAGGACATGGCGTATCACGACAAGCTGGTGCGCCAGGCGATCTCCTATGCCATCGACCGCGAGGCGATCAAGAACGAGATCTACCACGGGCAGGCCACGGAGACCGACAACTCGATCCCGCCCGGCTTCCTCGGCCATCGCGAGTCGCTGCTGAAGTACCCCAAGAACGGCGACCTCGCGAAGGCGAAGGAGCTGATGGCCCAGGCCGGCGTCGCGGGCTACGAAGTCGAGGTGATGTGCAGCGACAAGGACTGGCTGCGAAGGGAGCTCGAGCTCGTCGCGGCGATGGTCAGCCAGATCGGAATCAACTACAAGATCCGGAATCTCGACATCGGCACCTTCAACAACCTCTGGATCAACAACCACGAGGACTTCCAGCAGATGCTGGAGGACATCACGATCGTGGCCCCCGACCCCCACGCCACGGTGTTCTGGTTCCTCCATAGCGAGGGCTCGGTGTCGTCGGGGTACTCCAATTCGGAGGTGGACGAGCTGCTGGAAAACGCCATGGCGACCAGCGACCCGGCGACGCGTGCCGGCTACTATCACAAGGTCGTGGACCAGACCCTCGAAGACTGCTCCCTCATCTACCACGTGAACGCCAACTTCACGCGCGTGCACTCGAAGGGGCTGGAGGGCTTCGAGCCGGCGCCGCAGGAGTACATCGAAAGGATGGACGAGATCCGCTGGAAGGCGTAATCGCCGTACCGGGTGATTTCGGGGCGCCGGACGGCCTGAACCCCCGGCTCGCCCCGCGAATCGCGGTTCCCGACTCCGCACGAACCTCATCCGCACGGTTCACCCGGCGACAATGGGGTCATCGAAAATGGAGTCAGAACGGGTTTTCCGATGCGGTGGCGCGAGCCGGGCGGGAAACGGAAAGGCCCGCTCTGACCCCATTTTCGCCGCGACGGGGCGAGAAGGTGAGGTTCGTGCGTAGTCAGGTCGCGATATGAACACCCTCGCCTATCTCGCCCGCCGGATCGTGCAGATCCCGGTCGTGCTGATCGTCACCACCCTCACGATCTTCATCGTCGTCCGGGCGACCCCCGGCGATCCGGTCGAGCTCATGCTCGGCATGCAGACCTCGCCGGACGCGGTGCAGGCGGTGCGCGAGAAGTTCCATCTCGACAAGCCCCTGTACCAGCAGTACCTCATCTGGCTCGGCGACGTGATTCGCGGCGATCTGGGAAGCTCGATCCGGCTCAACCGTCCCGTGAGCCAGATGCTGGGCGAACGGCTCATCGTCAGCCTGCAGCTCGCCACCGCGGCCATGCTCTTCGCCCTGTTGATTTCCATTCCGCTCGGCATCGTCGCCGCGATCTGGCGCAACACGTGGGTGGACTACGGCGCCACGGGATACATGGTGCTCGGGTTCTCGATTCCCAACTTCGCCCTGGCCCTGATTCTCATCTACGTCTTCGCGGTCGAGCTCGACTGGTTTCCCATATCGGGGATCGGGTCTTCGACCTCGCGCGGCGGCGGCGTGTGGGCGTTCGTGTCGCCCTTCATTCTCCCCGCCGTGGCCCTCGGGACGGTTCAGACGGCGTACTTCGGAAGGCTCCTTCGCTCGAGCATGATCGACGTTCTCGGCCAGGACTACATCCGGACGGCCCATGCGAAGGGGCTCAAGCCGGCGGTGGTCATCGCGGTCCACGCCCTGAAGAACGCCATGATTCCGTTCGTCACCATGGTGGCCATCCACTTCGGATACATGATCGGCATCCAGATCACCATCGAGTACATATTCGCCATTCCGGGAATGGGACTCGCGGTGCTCACCGCGGTCGTCAACCGCGACTTTCCGGTGGTGCAGGGCTTCACCCTCGTCATCGCGATCTTCTTCCTGGTCACCAACATCATCGCGGACGTGCTCTATACGTTCCTAGACCCGCGAATCCGATACTGAGCTTTCGCGGTGAGCACACCCCCACTGCACATCGGCGCCGGCGACCCTTCGGCACCCCCGGCCTATCGAGGGGGGGCATTCCTCGCGTGCCAGCAGTTCATGCGCAACCACGCGGCCCTGGCCGGGTTCTTCATCCTGCTCCTGCTGGGCTTCGCCGCCGTCCTCGCACCCTGGATCTCCCCCTACGACCCGACCGCGCTCAAGCTCTCGGAAAAGCTGCTGCCGCCGAGCTTCTCCCACTGGATGGGCACCGACTACTTCGGCCGCGACGTCATGACCCGGATTGTCTGGGGAGGACGGGTATCGCTCTCGGTCGCGTTCCTGGTCGTCTTCTACTCGCTGCTCGTGGGCGTTCCGATCGGCCTCGTTTCGGGCTTCGTCGGAGGACGGCTGGACAATGCCCTCATGCGGATGATGGACGCCTTCCTCACCTTCCCGCCCCTTCTCCTGGCCGTGGCCATTGTCGGGCTCCTGGGGCCGGATCTCGAGAACGTCGTCATCGCGCTCGGCATCGTGCAGATTCCGGTCTTCGCCCGGATCGTTCGCGGCAGCACGCTGTCCGCCCGCGAGGAGGTCTATATCGTGGCCGCTCGGGCCCTCGGCGCGAGCGCGGCCCGCGTCGTTTTCTCCGGCATTCTTCGCAACATCGTTTCCCCCATCGTCGTCCAGATCACCATCGTGTTCGCCGGCGCGATCATCGCCGAGGCTTCCTTGAGCTTCCTCGGCCTGGGCTCCCAGCCGCCCGACCCGAGCTGGGGGCGGGACCTCAGCGAGGCCCGGCGGTACATGGGCGATGCGCCCTGGCTCATCATCGGCCCGATCCTGGCGTGCATGCTGTGCGTGCTCAGCATCAACTTCGTCGGCGACGGCTTGCGCGATTCTCTCGATCCACGCTCCTGGCGCGCGAAGACCACGGGCGGGAGCACTCCCCGCGTGCCGGAGCAGGTGACGCCGTGATCGAGTCCGCGGGCATGGAACCGGTCCTCAGCGTTCGCAACCTGCACACCCGGTTTCATACCGAGGACGGCATCGTCCACGCGGTCGGCGGGGTCTCGTTCGACCTGTTGCCGGGCAAGGTGCTCGGCATCGTCGGCGAGAGCGGTTCGGGCAAGAGCGTCACCGCCCTGTCCATCATGAAGCTCGTCGTCAGTCCTCCCGGCGAGGTCACCGCGGACGCGATCACGCTGGAAGGAGAGGACATCCTGGGCATCGACGAGGTTCGCGCGCGCCGCATCCGCGGCTCCCGGATCGCCATGGTCTTCCAGGATCCGATGAAATCCCTGAACCCGGTTCTCACCATCGGGCGACAACTCACCGAAGCCCTTCGCGAGCATCTCGGCCTGTCGGATCGGGCGGCCCGGGATCGGGCGATCGAGCTGCTCGACAGAGTCGGCATCCCCATGGCGAGGGACCGCCTCGGCGACTACCCCCATCAGTTCTCGGGCGGGATGCGCCAGCGGGTCATGATCGCGATCGCGCTCTCGTGCAACCCGAGCGTGCTCATCGCCGACGAAGCGACGACCGCCCTCGACGTCACGATTCAGGCCCAGATCATCGATCTTGTCAAGCGGTTGACCGAGGACCTGGGCACCGCGGTCATCTGGATCAGCCACGACCTCGGCGTCGTGGCGGGGATCTGTGACTCGGTGGCGGTCATGTATGCAGGGCGGATCGTGGAGTCGGGGCCGGTTCGAGACCTCTTTCACCGTCCGAGCCACGGCTACACCCTGGGCCTGCTCGGCTCCACCCCGAGACTGGACGACGACGAGGAGCGGCGGCTGCAGCCCATCGACGGATTGCCGCCCAGCCTGCTCGATCCCGTCCCCCTGTGCCCCTTCCTGCCCCGGTGCCGGCACGCGGTCGGGGCCTGCCGGGAGAAGCCGCCGGCCTGGCGCGACGTGGCGGACGTTCACGGCACCCGGTGCTGGGCGGACCTCACCCCCTACTGGCGGGCCACCAACGGATGACGAGTCGTGACGTCCTGCTGGAGGTGTCGGACCTCAAGGTGCACTTCCCGGTCGACAGCGTCTGGGCGAGGCTCCGTGGAGCACGACCGGTACGGGCCGTCGACGGGGTCAGCTTCTCGGTGGAGCGGGGAAGCGCCCTTGGGCTCGTCGGCGAGTCCGGGTGCGGCAAGACGACGACGGGCATGGCGATCCTCCGACTAGTGGACCACAGCTCGGGACGGGTCGTCTTCGACGGCGAGAACCTGTCGGACCTCGACGCGTCGGCCATGCTCCGCTTCCGGCGACGCATCCAGGTGATCTTCCAGGATGCGTACGCCTCCCTGAACCCGCGCATGTCCATCGGCGACGGCCTGGCCGAACCGCTCGTGATCCACGGCCTGTTCCCCGGGCGCCGCCAGGAACGGGTCCGGGCGCTCCTCGACATGGTGGGCCTGCCGAGCCACTTCGTGCACCGCTACCCGCACGAGCTGAGCGGCGGCCAGCTTCAGCGGGTCACGTTCGCGCGCGCCCTCGCGGTGGAGCCCGAGCTCATCATCTGCGACGAGCCGGTATCCGCTCTCGACGTGTCCATCCAGGCCCAGATCGTCAATCTTCTCAAAGACCTGCAACGCGAATTCCGGCTCACCTACGTATTCATATCGCATGACCTCAGCGTGGTCCGAAACCTGTGCGATCGGGTGGCGGTCATGTACCTCGGGCGAATCGCCGAGGTCGCGAGCCGGCGCCAGCTCTACGAAGGGGCCGTCCATCCGTATACCAAGGCCCTCATGTCGGCGGTGCCCATCCCCGATCCCGACTTGGAGGCGACCCGCGAGCGGGTCATCCTGCAGGGCGACCTCCCGAGCCCCTCGAACCCGCCGAGCGGCTGCCGCTTTCGAACCCGCTGCCCCGTCGCGGTCGACCGGTGCGGGGAGTCGATACCGGAGCTGCGCGAGGTGAACCGCGGGCAATGGGCGGCGTGTTCCCGGATTTCCGAATTCACGTGACCGTCGCCACCCTCCCCCGGGGACCGTCTCACACGCGGTACGCCGCGAGGGAAGCGAACCCGCGGGCAAGCGGCCGGACACCCGGCCCGCGCGGCCGAACCCGAAGCTTGCGGGCAGGGACGGACCCCAGCCGCGACGCGCGGCAAGCGCCACGTCCGCAGTCCCGGTTCCCGGGGAAGGTACGAATCATTCAACCTACGGAGAATCCACACATGCTGATCGCCGCCGACAATATCGACAAGCTGCTCTGTGTGGAGATCCGCAGGGCCGGGCTGCCGCGCGGGCTCAAGTGGCCGCTCTACGAGCTCGCACGCTCCAAGCTCTCAGAACCCATGGTCATCGCGGCCGCCCGCATCCTGGACCGACCGCCGGCGCGGGTGGCGCTCGTCACCGGGGCCGCGGTCCCGGACCACATGCCGGTGGGGGAGAACGACGGTCCGTTCGGTGCGGCGGTCCTGGCGAGGGCTCTGCACGCGGTCGGACACGAAACCGCGGTCTTCACGGACCCCGAGTGCGCCGCGCCGATCCAGGCGCTGCTGGACCGCTACGAGATTCCCGCCCGGGTCGAGACCGTGTCGCTCCAGGGCCATCGAGAGCAGGAAGCGATCTGCGATGCGTGGGATCTTTTCGTCGCGATAGAGCGCCTCGGCGGCAACGTCAACGGCGTTCTGCACGGGGTCACCGGCGTTCCGCGCAGCGCGCATCGCGCGAATTTCGACCATCTCTTCTCGCGCGCCCGCGCTTCGGGCAAGCCCACGATTGGAATCGGCGACGGCGGCAACGAGATCGGGTTCGGAAACATCCACCGAGAGCTGTCGGCGGACTGGGCCGAGTTCGCGGCCACCGACAAGACCCCGTGCGGGGGCGGCATCTTCACGGTCGTGGAAACGGATGTCCTGGTCGTCGCCTCCACGTCCAACCTCGGCGCCTACGCCGTGGTGGCGGGCCTCGCGCTGCTGCGGGGGGACCCGTCCCTCTGCCACACCGCCGAGGACGAAGTAGCGCTCCATCACGTGGGGGTGGGCCTCGGTCTCACCGACGGCGGCACCGGGAGCGTGATCCCCTGGTGCGACGGCATCCCGGCGGCCAGCAATGCCGCCTACGTTCAGCTCATGCGCGAGATTGTGGAGCAGGCGACGCTGGCGCCGCGAGAACGGAAATTCTGACCCGAACGATCGCCGCTTCGCCAGCGACGATGAGACGGACAATTCGCGACCAGGAGCGCGGACGGCTACAATCAGCGCGGGCGGTGCGCGGCGGCCCGCAGGTTCACTCCGGAGGCGCATCCGCCATGAGCGCTCCTGCCACGTCGCTCGTCGGGCCGCTCGGCTCGACCATCCACGTCCTTCGCGCCGACGCCGCGACCATCGCCGAGCTTGCCGGCATCGACTGGAGCCGGCACTTCGGCCGGGTCTCGCTCGACCCGGCCCGCGGCCTCATCACCCTGATGTCGCCGTCGCGCCTGCACGATGACCTGAGCGAGATTCTCGACGACATCGTCGACCTGGCGGCGGATGCGTTCGGACGGAGCTCGAAGGGCCTTCGCATGACCCGCCTTCGCCCGCAGGGCGACCCGCCCGGCACCGGATTGGAGCCCGACTGCTCGTTCTACATCGGAGAACGGGCCGATCGCTATCGACTGGCCCTCATGGAAGGGGAAGCCGCCGCCGATGCGTTCCTGGAAGAGACAGGCCCGGACCTCGTCGTCGAGGTCGAGGTCACCCAAGTCGACAAGGGCAAGATCGAGCGTTACGCGGCCCTCGGAGCGCGGGAGTTCTGGCAGATCCGCGCCCGGCGGGGTGAACGGGAGGTGGCGGTGGACTTCTTCGCCCTGCACCCCGACGCGCCGCCCCGGCCGCTCGCAGCTTCGGTGGTGCTGCAAGGACTCACCCCCGACGACGTCCGCGAAGCGATCGAGCCGGTCCGGTTCAGTCGCACCGTCACCGAACGCCTGCAGGCGGTCGCCCGCATCGTCCGCCGGCGCCGCGAGGCGCGCATGCGCGTGCGCGAGGAAGATCCGCCGCCCTACTCCGCGACCAGGCAGCAGGGCGAGGACGTGCCCGCGCGCCCGCATCAATGAGTCTCGGTTCTAGTCGAGAATTGGAAATTTATTATAATAGATTCAAAAAATACGGAATGTTTTTAGGAAAATGTAATGGTCGAAACAACACCAATCCAACACGGCACCCGGACCATGAATCAGGCGGCGCATGCTCCGACAGGCTCGGTCTCCAGAGCCCACCCCGGCTACGCGTCCCATCGCGACGCCGTTGCCTTGCATCGAGGCTTTCGTCACGGCCGGCTACCGTTCATTCCTCGATCCAAATCGTCTCGGAGGTTCCGCAGGTCTCGCACTCACGGAAGAAATACTTCCCCTTCTTGCGAATTCTCACCCCCTTGCCGTTCCGGCCTTTGGTTCCGCATGACGAGCACACGGTGGGCATGTTCGTTGTCTCGTCACACACGCCGCACCGCCAGTAGTAACCGTAGTGAAAGCTGCCGTGGAGATCGGTCGCTCCGCAATTCTTGCAGGCCACCTGCGCTGCATGCCCGCCAGGGGCGATGTCTCGGGACGGATCGCGGGGAGCGTCGGGGACGACCCGTTTCGGGCGGACCGGAGCGGTTCGCGAGCGATCCGCATGCTGCTCGGCAACAAACTCGGCCACCTGCGTTGCTTCGCTCTCCTGCATGCTCCATAGGCCGTATTCACTCGTGACTTGATTTCTCAGCATGCTTGCGCCCTTGCGGTGCTGTTTCAGCTCCGTCTTGATCTTGTCGGGGACTTCGTCGGCCTTCGTTACGAATACCCGGAACGGTTTACAACGCTCCTTCCAGCCACCAAGCCGCTGGATTCTCCCTTGGTCGGAAATGGCAACAACCAGTTAGATCGGGACAGACTTGAAGCCGCGCTGGTCCGTCCCGTTCAGGACCTTGGCGACGTTGCGCAATCCGAACGGCATCCTTCCGAGCAGCTCTTCCCGATTCCGTTGCAGAATGGTTCGCAGGAATTCGGATTGCCGCTCCGCTTGGCGGATCGGGGAGGGCATTCCCTTCTCGCGGCCGTGGTACACGCGGGACCACTCGTCGCCGCCCGAGCCGTCGGGCCGGATGCGTACCTCCTCGGTCACCGACTTGCTCTCGACAATGAACATTCCCCAGCGATGCACGAGCAGATGATCGATCTGGCATACGCCGGGCGAGCCATCGTGCTCCGGCTGTTCTCGATCCTCCAGGCGCAAGCCGTGAAGCACGTGCACTTCCGGATCGTTCACTAAGCTGCGATGCAGGTAGTGCGCCATCTGCTTCTCGGCCGCGGCGCCCGCGTGCAGATGGGGGGCTCCTGAGGGTACGGCGCGCGGGGTGTAAGGCTTTGCGATCATCCTGGACGCCGTAAGTGGTGGGATGGCGTATATGGTCACAAAATTCGGACTTCGAGGCTACCCACGCCGACGTGCTGGTCCGATCACCACGGATCGTCGCCGTTCCCTTGAAGGTACGAAGCATTGCCACTTCCGCGTTCGGAGCCTGTTCGGAACGTCTGTCCATGAATGCTGCACGGCGGCGACCGGGTCCATCCGGCGCCATGCCCTCGTCCGTCTCGGAGACCTGCTTATCCCACGTACTCCCAAATTTGCCCTTCACAGGCGCGCGGCTAGAATGACGAAGTGATCCAGGATGGGTTCTGTCGGCGATGAATACCTTCACTGCGGTCGTGGAACGCTGCCCGGAAACGGGCCTTTACGTCGGATACGTTCCGGGGTTTCCGGGTGCGCACAGCCAAGGCGAGACACTGGACGAGCTCAACGCCAACCTCAGGGAAGTCATCGCCATGATTCTCGAGGAAGGGATGCCCGCGATGGCGGGCGAGTTCGTTGGGACGCAGACCGTCATCGTGGCCTGAACTCGCTTGCCGCCAGTTCCCGTCCTCAAGCCCCGCGAAGCGATCGCCATTCTCGTTGCGCTCGGGTTCTCGGAAGTCCGTCAGCGCGGTTCGCACAAACGGTTCCGCCATGCGGACGGTCGCGCAACCACCGTACCGGTTCACGGCGGTCGCGACCTGTCGCCGATCCTGCTTCGCCGCATCGCGCGCGATGTCGGACTGACGGTACACGAATTCGTGGGACACCGCCGGTAGACCGATTCCCCAGCAGTTCCGCCGCGGAGCGCGCCAGAGCTGGCCTACGACAATTGGATTTTCAAAAAAAAGGTCTGACGCTGACCACCAGAGCCTCCCCTCGCGGAGTCCCCTCCGGCCCCTGTGCCGGCCGCCGACCCACCGAAGCCGTCCGGGAGAGTTCACCTCGGTCCGAACCCGCTTCAGTCCGGACGGCACCGGCGGTCCGGGAGGGCCGGTTGCCCGTGAACGGGCCACGCTTGGACTCGACTCGCCACACGACGCCTGGCGATCGCGGACGCCCGACACCATGAGGGGGCTCGCATCGAGATCGCGTCGTGAGGGTGGTACTCGATCCGTCGACCGGCAAAGTTGGTGTCAACGCGTCTGTTCGGCCGTCGCTCCGCCCGCGCGAGCGGAGCCTCCCGCGCTCGCGCTCTCCCGGATGTCGAGCGGAGGCTCGACCACCTTCAGCAGTTGACGGCGGATCGTCGCGCTTGGCGCCGCCAGATCCACGGTGGCGAATCGGATGGCATGCCCCTGGATCACCGCCGTTTCGTCGACGCTCCCCCCGACGGAGGGGTGCAGCAGCAGACCCTCGGCCCGATCCGCAATCGGGTCCCCCCGGCCGGCCTGAGAACGGAGATAGGCGTATACCTGATAGAGGTAGCCGCTACGAAGGGTCTCTTCCCGATACCAGCCGCTCGTCAGGATGGAGGTGAACTTCGTGTCGATGACAACTCTGCGACCGGACGGGCGATGCTCGAGCACGATGTCGGTGCGCATGGCCGGCAGGATCTTGCCGATGCCCGGCGTGCTGCGCTCGACCGGCCAGCGGAGCCTCGTCCCGCCCGGCTCAACCCGCCATCCCTGCCCGCTCAGAACGATGTCGTAGAACCCGCCCACCGCCCGTTCGAACAGACGGCGTACCCATCGCTCTTCGCGGCCGGGACGAGGCAGTGCGCTGGCGCCGGCCGCCTCGGTGGGCAGGGCGAGGTCGAACGCCAACTTGGCAGCGGCCACCATGAAGCGATCGTTCGCATCGTGCCGTCCGAAGCGTTCCGCCCTCACCTCGGCCGGGGTCGGGGGGTGACCACCGACCCCCATCGTCTTCAGGTCACTTGCGAGCCCCCGGCAGCGATGGGCCAAGTTCGGCCGCCGGACGAGTCGGGCAATCCGATCCAGCGCCGCCCGGACGAACCGGTTCCGAGGGGTGTCGATGGTCAGCTCGTCGAAGCGGCAGGCTACCCGGCCTCGCGCAAGGAGCTGCCGGCGTTCCGTCGCGAGAACGTCGATCCGCCCCCGCACCCGGTGCAGGACGTCGCGCCGGGAACGGTAGCCCAGACTGAGCTGGCGCCTCTGCCGTTTCTCAACGGCGTGGGCCAGGATCTCGCCGACGAGATCCGGCAGCTCGTCGGAATCGTCTTCCGGCGCTACGTCGTCCGTTCCGTTCATCCGGAACAGGTCGGAGGCGTAGAGCATGAGGAGCCAGAGGTTTCGGACCGGGATACGGCCGACATATCCGGCACCGTCGTCCTTCGTCGCGGCAGCGGGTGCGGTGGCGACCGCGGTCACCATCCCGCGACGAGCCTCTCCACCGCCTCGTTCGCCCTCTCGGGCGAGTCGAACCAATACTCCTCCAGAAGCGGACCGATCTCGGTCTCCGCGACCTGCCGGAACCAATCCCCCGTGGCCCCGTCCTCGATGCGGTGCGTGGGGGTCACGTAGCTGTGGCCTACCCGGAACTGCTTGCCAAGGCTCGGGTCCCCGGCAATCCTCTCATTGAGATCGGTGATCCGGTGCTCGATATCCTCGACCCGCTCCGGATCGACGCCCCCTTCCTGGACCACCCAATCGCGCCACGCCTTTCCGAGCTTGGGCTCGAGGGTGACGAAGGCGAAGCGGCGGCGAAACGCGAGGTCCACCAAGGCGAGAGACCGATCGGCGATGTTCATCGTTCCGATGACGTGGAGGTTCTCGGGGATGTGGACCGGCCGCCGCTTCCCGTCCGCGTCCGGATAGCAAAGCTCGATGGCCTCGCCGGGGGTTCGCTTGCCCGCTTCGAGGAGCGTCAGCAGCTCGCCGAAGATCTGCGCGGGATTCCCGCGGTTGATCTCCTCGACCACCACCACGAGCTTCGCCGCCGGATTCTCGGACGCGTTCTGGATCGCCTCCATGAACACGCCATCGGCCAGCTCGAGCCTCCCGTCACCCGCCGGCCGCCAGCCCCGGACAAAGTCTTGGTAGGAGAGATTCGGGTGAAACTGGACGGTGCGGACCTTGTCCTCGTCCTTCTCCCCCATGAGCGCGAACGCGAGACGCCTCGCGATCCATGTCTTGCCCGTACCCGGCGGCCCTTGCAGGATGAGGTTCTTCCTCGTCCGGAGGCGTTCGATCAGGCGCTCGATCTCGCCGCGTTCGAGGAAGCAGCCGTCCGCGAGCACGTCGTCGATCGAGTACGGCTCGATCGGAGGGAGCGGTGGCACGACCTCCGGGATGGAGGGATTGTCGTCCGTGAGTTCGCCGTCTTCGTTGCCGGTCCGTGGCGGGTTGTCCGAACCCCGAGCGCGGTAGGCTTCGTACGAGAGCTCCGGAAAGCTGTGGACCGGATAGCTCTCCTCTTCAAAGCGGATTTTCAGGTCATCCAGGAGCTTCAGGTAGCTCTCGCCGTCGAGCGGACGCTGCCGGCCCGCGCCTGGCAGCATCAAACGAAGCCGGTCCGACAGGTAGCTCCGCGAGGGGACGTCGAGCGTGACAAAGTCCCACGGATGCGCCCAGAAGAGACCTACCGACAGATTCCACGCCACCCCCCGGACCTTTGTGGCTTCATCGTACGCCACCGCCAGCTCCGCGCGTCGCTCGGGCTGATCCGAATCCACGAAACGGCTCGCCGCCGCGAACACGCGCCAGAGCGCATCGATGTCACCGTCTCCGCGAGACTTCGCGTAGCTATAGAACCACGATCTCTGATTGTTGAGGAAGGGTATCCCATCGACCGAATTCGGAACTGGTACCTGGACCCCGAGCAGCTCCGCCATCTCGGCCGCGATTTCCCTTCGGTTGGCGCCGGTCACGGAGCGATTGAACGTGCCCATGGCCGTGAACGGACAGATATCCGTCAACGGGCCTACGCGGCCGTCCGAGAATTTTTCCTGGAGGTAAGACAACAGGGGACGGCGGTCCGCGATCTCGCGAATGCCCTCGACGAGGGGGCGCCGATCGTTCCGGTATGCGAGCAGCTTCTCGGCGACTGCCTCGTAGAACTCCGTCCAATGAAATCGTTCGCTGGCATCGGACCCGTACCGCTCGCGCCAGTACGGGTCGCTGCGGAAGCGATCGATGTCCTGCGACCTGCCCTCGAAAGCGAATCGTAGGAGCCCGTCCGTCTTCCACTCGCTGGGAGTCACGCGCCAGATCGTTCGTCGATTCGTGTAGAAGTACCACTCGCGCGGGGGATCTTGCGGAGCTAGCCATTCGACCTGCACCCGCTTGCCGTCGTTCGGGTTCTCGGTGATTGTCCCGGTCGCCTTGATCTCCATGACCGAAACGCTCGCGCCGCGATTGTCGAAGGGAAGGTCGTGCTTGCGGGTGTAGGTTGACTTGATCGCGATCCGATCCCCCGCGCGCATGGCCCTTACCCGATCGAGATACCTGTCGTCGTATCCGTTCTCCCAGATTCCTTCTTGCAGAAAGCGCAGGGTCTGATCCCCGCTCTCCTCGCCCCAGCTCGCGCCAACGAACCAGTTCGACCGCGGAGCGCCGTCAGGGGGTACGGTATTCATTGATCCTCCGAATTCTCGAAACGCCTTCGAGCGGGCCGCCCGGTCCCGCCAGGTCCAACCCCGCCGCGTAGCAGGGATCGCTCCAGCCCCGCTCCTCGACCGCGCGACGGAATAGCCTTCGTCTCAGCGCCCGGAACCGGGAATGGAGGGAGCGGTGCTCGCCTCTTCCTGGACCGCGAAGAAGGATGCGCGGATCGGCTGCTCGGGAAGCTCGACGGTCGCCTCGCAGAGGCGGGCGCGGCGGGTCGGGCGGCCGCGCACGATCATGCCTTCGTTGCGGCTCGGCATCGGGTTGCGGGCGATCGGGAAGGCGTCCGCGGCGCTGTAGACGCAGATGTAGAGTCCGCGCGAAGAAGGGGAACGGTTCGGCTCCGAGCCGTGCGCGAGCCGGGTGTGCATGAGGCACACGTCGCCTGCGCGACCGAGTATCGGTTCTTCGTGTGCCCGCAGGGACCGCTCCTCTTCGGGGGCGACGAAGCCGGTGAAGCGATCGCCTTCGAAGAGGGAGAGCATCGGCCCGCGGTGACTCCCCGCCACCGCCATCAGGCAGCCGTTCTCCGGGGTCATGTCGTCGACCATGAGGAGGGCGGTGACGACGTCGTCGTTCGTGTGCGGCGTGTAGGCGAAGTCCTGGTGATAGCGGACCTCGGTGTTGGAGCCGGGAAGCTTGAGGTTGATCTTGCAGTGGTGGTGCTTGACGTCGGGCCCGATGAGGTCCGCCACCATGTCGGTCATCGCCGAGTCGCGCATCGCCTCCATGTACGCGTCGTCGACCTCGCTCGGGTTGTTGACCCGGCGAAGGGCAGGCGCGGCGGCGGTGTGCTCCGGCGCGAGGTCGAAGCGCGGGCGCCCGTCGACGGTCGGCTCCCCGAATGGCGCTTCGTGTACGCGGCTCTCGTCGACCCACCCGGCGAGCACCTCTCGAAGGGCCGCGAGCTGGCGCGCGTTCACCGCGTCCTTGGCGACGATGAATCCGTCGCGCCAGAACGATTCGATCTGTTCCTTCGAGAGCATTGGGCCACCTCCTCCCCGTCTTCCGCCGGGGCATCCGGCGGTGGCCGGCTGCCCGCAGCGGGTGGTCGTCATCGGCGTCGATTCTACGCCCCGGCGCGACCGCGCCGCCCGGGCCGATTGCCCGGCCCTCCGCGCTCCGCGGCAACCGCTCACGTTGGTTATGATGGAGTCGGTGATTTCACCCGTTGCAGGGAGCCCCGCCATGGCGGACGTATACGAGAAGCGCAGCTACGCACAGGTGCCCGTCGGCTTCGGCCACAAGCCCGGGATCGTGGTGGTGGACTATCAGGTGGGATTCACGGACGCCCAGTACCCGTTGGGAGGGGCGCCGCTGGTCACGCGCGGGGTGGAGAACACCCAACGCCTGCTCGAGAAGGCGCGCAAGTGCGGCGTGCCGGTCGCCAACTGCTACACGGCCTACCACAACGAGGACGAGATGCCTTACTGGAAGGTCGAGGCGGTGCGCAAGACGTTCATTCACGGCCACCCGTGCACCGAGCTCGACCCGCGCATCTACGACCCCGAACACGACATCCGAATCTGCAAGTCCGCCGGCTCGATCTTCTTCGACACCACCGTCGCCTCGTACTTCGTCAAGCAGCGGGTGGACACGGTCATCGTCACCGGCTGCGTGACCAGCGGTTGCATCCGCGCCACGGTGAGCGACAGCTTCAGCCACCGCTTCCGCACCATCGTCCCCGAAGACTGCGTCGGGGATCACGACGAGGGGCCGCACCGGGACAACCTGCGCGACATGTCGCGGCGCTACGCCGACGTCTCCGACGCGGACGAGTGCATCGAGTACATCGAGGACTGGCGGCAGCGCAACGCCGCCTGAGGAGACTCGCGCGCCCGGTACCGTCGCGAGACGGTTGAAGTACGCGTCCGGCCCCGGCGGGGACAGATCGAGACGGGCAAACAGCGTTCCTCGCGGCGGCACCATTCCAGCCGTTTTCTTCGCCCGTTCGCTTCTTCGCCCGCCCGGAGGATTCTGCGAGTCTTCTCGGGCTTCGACGCCGGGATTTCGCGGCCGCACGGAGGACCGACGAAGAAGTGCGGTCAAAGACCCGGCAGCGGCGCTTCGCCGGTGGCGCTCGCGAGTTCCCCGGTGGCGACGAGCCTCGCCGCCCGCGCGAGGTCGGGAGCGAGCGGGCGGTCGCTTCCGAGGGACGTCACCTCCCGGCGGAGCCGTTCGATCACGCGAGCGAGCGGGACGCTGGTCGCGAGCGGCGCGCGAAACTCGATTCCCTGCGCGGCGCACAGCAGCTCCACCCCGAGGATGTTCGCAAGATTGGCGTTCATCCGGGCCAGCCGGCGCGCGCCGTGGGCCGCCATCGACACATGGTCCTCCTGGTTGGCGCTGGTCGGCGTCGAATCGGTCGAGCAGGGGTTCGCAAGGTGCTTGTTCTCGCTCATCAGGGCCGCCGCGGTGACCTCTGCGCTCATGAATCCGGAGTTGAGGCCGGGCTCGGGCGTGAGGAAAGGCGGAAGGTCGTACGAGAGCGTCGGATCGACCATCAGCGCCACCCGGCGCTGGGCGATGGAACCCATCTCGGCGATCGCGAGCGCGATCTGGTCGGCCGCGAACGCCACCGGCTCGGCATGGAAGTTGCCGCCGGAGAGAATTCGGGTGCCGGCGACAACCCCGTCTGCGAGCACGAGCGGGTTGTCCGTGACGGCGTTGGCCTCGATGGTGAGCGTGCGCGCCGCCTGACGGAGAAGATCGACGCAGGCGCCGGTGACCTGCGGCTGGCAACGGATGCAGTAGGCGTCCTGGACCCGAGGGTCTCCTTCGCGGTGGCTCTCCCGGATCGCCGAGCCGGACATGAGCGCGCGCATCGCCCGCGCGACGTCGATCTGGCCCGCGTGGCCGCGCAATGCATGAATGCCGGGGTGGAGCGGCTCCGTGGAGCCCATCATCGCGTCGGTCGAAAGACACGAGGTCACCACTGCGGCCTCGGCATTGCGCCACGCCGCGAACAGCGCCGCGAGCGCGTGCGCGGTCGAGAACTGCGTTCCGTTGATGAGCGCGAGCCCTTCCTTCGCCGCGAGCTCGATCGGCGCCAGCCCCGCCTCGGCGAGGGCGGCGGCGCCGGGCAGGGTCCGGCCGCGACGGGTCGCCTCGCCCTCGCCGATCATCACCGCCGCCAGATGGGCGAGCGGCGCGAGGTCCCCCGACGCGCCCACCGACCCCTGCTCGGGAACGACCGGGAGCACGCCTTCGTTGATCATGTCTTCCATCAGCTCGATTACGGACCACCGCACGCCGGAAGCGCCGCGACCGAGCGACAGCAGCTTCAGCACCATCATCAGTCGGGTGATCTCGGGCGGCGTCGGCGACCCCACCCCGCTCGAGTGCGAGAGGACGAGGTTGCGCTGAAGTCGGGCCGTGTCCTCGGCCGCAATCTTGACCGCCGCAAGCTTCCCGAATCCGGTATTGACGCCATAGACGGGGTGGTTGCCGGCGGCCGCTTCCTCGACCCGCCGGGCGGCCGCGTCGACGGCGGCTCGCGCGCTGCGGTCGAGGCGCATCGGCGCATCCGACCCGTGCACCGCGCGAAGGTCGCGGAGGGTAACCGTTCCGGGCGCGAGAACCGTGACCGACGGTTCGCTCATCCTGCCCCCCGGCCGTCGGATTCCGGACGAGGGTCGTGCATCGGCCGCGTCGACCGGCCATGCCGGAGACGGTCGGACGACCGTTCGCGGCAGACCGACCGCTGCGCGGGAAGTGCCCTCATGGCGTCGAGGGGAGCGGAACCTGCGGCCCGAAGCTCGCGTGCCCCGCCGGTCCCGGCGCCCGCGGCGCCGGACCGGCACTCGTTCGCAGACGGTAGAAGCGGCCGGGGTGCAGCATGCGAACGTAGGTGATCACGCCGGTATCGTTCCACGTCCGCCGTTCCACCACCAGGAGGGAATCTCCGACCGCCAGATTCAGCCGCTCGGCATGCCGCGCCGACGCCCCGGCGGCGCTGATCACGTGCTCCGCCTCGAACCACGGCCGGCGCTCGAGCAGCCAGACGTTGGGAGGGGTGTCGCGGAACGACTCCGCGCGCGCGTCCGGCACCGCGTCGAGGTTGATCCACCGCTCCTCGAGCTGGAACGGAACGTCGGTGGCGAAGTGCAGGCAGTCGACTCGAAGCGCTTGTCGGGTCGCGGGGAGCCCGAGGTGACCGGCCACCGCGTCGTTCGGAAGGACGAGCCGGCGGGCCAGGCGCCGGTAGCGGTAGGTCGCCCCCTGGCGCTCGATCTCGTGGTCGACCCGCGGGATCTCCAGCATCGCGCTGCGCGTGGTCTGCAATGCGACCCGGGTGCCGGACCGGCGGCGGCGCTCGACCACCCCTTCCTCGGCCAGCTCCCGGAGCGCGCGGTGCACCGTCATCCGCGCGCACCCGAACGCCTCCGCCAGCTCCCGCTCCTTGGGGACCAGGGTGCCGGGAGGCCAGTCGCCGCCGCGTATCTTCCCGAGAACGTGATGCTTGATCTCGAGGTACGAGCCGCGCGCGCTCATTGCCGAGCGGAGAACGGGAAGGGACTCATTCGAGACTGCGCTCATCCATTTATGTCTAGATATAATAGATAAGACCTAGGCATAATGCATCTCAAACGGCACACCCGACTCTCGCCGGCCGGTTCCGTTCGCCGCAATGAATCGACCCCGCACGGGCGGCGAGCCCGCGGTCTGCCCAAGGGCATCACGGAGACCCGCAATGAACGCTTCCCGTCGCAACCGGCGCGATGTCTTCCCTCCGACCGGACCCGAGATCACCGCGAGGTCGTGGCTGACCGAAGCGCCGCTTCGGATGCTCATGAACAACCTGCACCCCGACGTGGCGGAGAACCCCGACGAGCTGGTGGTCTACGGCGGCACGGGTCGCGCCGCACGCACGTGGAACGACTTCGACCGCATCGTCGCGGCCCTGCGGTCGCTCTGCAACGACGAGACCCTGCTCGTCCAGTCCGGCAAGCCCGTCGGAGTGTTCCGCACCCACCCGGACGCCCCGCGGGTGCTCATCGCCAACTCGAACATCGTCCCGCACTGGGCCGACTGGTCGCACTTCCACGAGCTCGACCGCAAGGGGCTGATGATGTACGGGCAGATGACGGCGGGCTCGTGGATCTACATCGGCTCGCAAGGCATCGTGCAGGGCACGTACGAGACCTTCGTCGAGGCGGGCCGGCAGCACTACGGAGGCGATCTGCGGGGACGGTGGATCCTCACCGCGGGCCTCGGCGGCATGGGCGGCGCCCAGCCGCTCGCGGCAGTGATGGCGGGGGCCTCGTGTCTCGTCGTTGAGTGCGATCCGGGCCGCATCGAGTTCCGGCTCCGCACCGGCTACCTCGACGAGCAAGCGACCGATCTCGACGAGGCGCTCGAGATGATCGGGCGCTGGACCACGGCCGGCGAGGCGCGTTCCGTGGGCCTCCTCGGCAACGCGGCGGACGTCTTTCCCGAGCTCGCGCAGCGCGGGCCGAAGCCGGACATCGTCACCGACCAGACCTCGGCCCACGATCCGATCAACGGCTACCTGCCGCGGGGCTGGTCGCTCGGCGAGTGGCGCGAACGGCGCGAGCGCGATCCCGGGGCGGTGGAGACCGCCGCGCGGGCATCGATGAAGGAGCACGTCGCAGCCATGGTCGCGTTCTGGAACGCGGGGGTCCCGACCCTCGACTACGGCAACAACATCCGCCAGGTGGCCAGGGAGGAAGGGCTGGAGAACGCCTTCGCATTCCCGGGCTTCGTTCCGGCGTACATCCGGCCCCTTTTCTGCCGGGGCATCGGACCGTTCCGCTGGTGCGCGCTCTCCGGCGATCCGGAGGACATCTACCGCACCGACGAGAAGGTGAAGGAGCTCATCCCGGACGACGCGCACCTGCACAACTGGCTCGACATGGCGCGCGAGCGCATCCGCTTTCAGGGGCTCCCGGCGCGGATCTGCTGGGTGGGGCTCGGGCAGCGCCACCGCCTCGGCCTCGCGTTCAACGAGATGGTGAAGTACGGGGCGCTGAATGCCCCGATCGTCATTGGGCGCGACCACCTCGACGGCGGCTCGGTCGCTTCGCCGAACCGCGAGACCGAAGCGATGAAGGACGGCTCGGACGCGGTATCGGACTGGCCGTTCCTGAACGCGATGCTGAACTGCGCGTCGGGGGCGACCTGGGTGTCAATTCACCACGGGGGCGGGGTCGGGATCGGCTATTCCCAGCATGCCGGCATGGTGATCTGCTGCGACGGCACCGACGAGGCGGCGCGCCGGATCGAGCGGGTGCTGTGGAACGACCCCGCGACCGGAGTCATGCGGCACGCGGACGCCGGATACGAGGTCGCGATCGACTGCGCGCGCGAGCACCGCCTCGAGCTGCCCGGGATCCTCGGCTGATTCCGGACACGCGCTCCAGGGACCGCGAGCGCGGCGCCCGGCCCCGAGCGCTCGGACTACCAGGTGAAGGGGCGGTCGATGCCGGCGAGGCGCACGCCGGTGAACGCGGACGCCTCGAGGGAGAGGGCGCGAAGATCCTCGACCTCGAGGTTGTGCACCGAGGACTTGCCGCAGGACTTGGCAAGCAGGGTGATCTCCATCGTCATCGCGGTGAGGAACCGCGCCACCCGCTCCGCCGCGCCGGGGACGTCGAGGCGCTCTTCGAGGTGTGGCTCCTGGGTGGTGATTCCCACCGGGCACAGGCCCGTGTGGCAGTGGTGGCAGCGGCCGGGCGAGGTTCCGAGGGTCTCGTAGTCCGCGAGGTAGCGCGGGGAGTTGCACCCGAGCGCCATCAGGGCGGCGGTCCCGACCATGACCGCGTCCGCCCCGAGCGCCAGGCACTTGGCGGCGTCCGTCCCGGACCGGATCCCGCCCGCGGCGACCAGGGAGACCTTGCCGGACATCCCGCACTCGTCGAGGGCCTCGCGGGCGGCCCGGATCGCGGACACGGTGGGGATGCCGGTGTGGTCGAGGAGAAGCTCCGGCGAGGCGCCCGTGCCGCCCTCGGCACCGTCCACCACGATCACGTCGGCGCCCGCCTTGGCCGCGATGGCGACGTCGTAGCGGGGGCGGGTCGCCCCCATCTTGAGGAAGATCGGCACCCGGTAGCCGGTCGCCTCCCGCAGCTCTTCGATCTTCACCTGGAGGTCGTCCGCCCCGAGGAAGTCGGGATGGCGAACGGTCGAGCGCTGGTCGACCCCCACCGGGAGCGAGCGCATGCGGGCGACCCGCTCCGAGACCTTCATGCCGAGGAGCACGCCCCCCGTCCCCGGCTTCGCGCCCTGCCCCACCGCGAGCTCGATCGCGTCCGCCATGCGCAGGTGTTCGAGATCCAGCATGTAGCGCGAAGGGGTCATCTGGTAGACGAGGGTCGTCGATGCCTCCCGTTCGTCCTCCAGCATGCCGCCCTCCCCGGTGCACGTCATGGTGCCTACCCTGGAGGCGCCGTAGCCGAGGGCCGCCTTGGCATTGGCGGATAGCGCCCCGAACGACATGGACGCGATGTAGATGGGGATGTCGAGCCGGAGCGGCTCCGAGACGAGCCCGGGGCGATCGCCGAGCACGGTCGCGGTCTCGCAGCTCTCGCGATACCCCTCGAGGGGCAGCCGGGTCATGGTGGCGGGCACGAAAACGAGATCGTCGAAGCTCGGCATTCGCCGGCTGAACGTGTTGTAGCCGCGGAGCTGGTAGCGGCCGAGCTGGGCCATCGCGTGCACGTCCGCGATCGCCTTGGGCGACCACCTGGCCGACTCCCCGGCGTCGTAGGCGTCCGGCGAGCCGGCCGTCCGCCCCTCGATCGCGCCGTCGCGCATGGCGACGGCGTCCTCGGACGGCGGGTCGAAGGGGTACTCGTAGGGTGCTTTCAAGTCAACGTCCCGGTGTTCCCACTGTTGCTCGCGGCGGACCGAACGAGGCTCAGATCATCAACCAGGCCTTGGCGTCCCGGCTCTCGAAGTGCCACAGGCGCTGCTCGGACACGACCTTGCGCCAGTCGCGGCCCGAGTCCCCGAGCCCGCGCGAGGCGAGGAGCGCCTCGACGGACTCGACCTCCTCGGCGCCCGGCTCCTCGATGCGGGCGTCGACACCGAGCGACTCGGCCGGCCCGGCGAGCCACACCTCCCCGCCCCAGAGCGAGTCCGCGCACGCCTCCCCGGCTCCGCCAAGGGCGATGAGCCGGCCGGCATGGGCCATGAAGCCGGAGAGGTAGCCGATCCGGCCCTCGACGATGATGTCGCCGCCCTTCATCGCCACCCCGCAGCGCGGGCCGGCATCGCCTCGAATGTGCAGCAACCCGCCCCGCATGGAGGCGCCAGCCGCCATCCCGGCGTATCCGCCGACGACGATCTCGCCGCGCGCCATCGCCTCCCCGACGCCCCAGCCGGCGTTGCGCTCGATCTCGATCATGGCCCCGTCGTTGAGGCCGCCGCAGTAGTAGCCGACACTCCCCTCGAAGCGGACCCGCGAGGCGGAAGGGAGGCCGACCCCGAGGTTGTGCCGGGAACGGGCATCGCGCACCAACACCTCGCGACCGTCCGCAAGGGCGGCACGAATCTCGTCGTTCACTTCCCGGATAGGTCGGTCGGCGGCCTGGAGCTCAATCCGGTTCGCTCTGTCCGTCGCGCTCACGCGGCGGCCTCCACGATCGGAGCATCCGGAAGGGAAGCCGGCCAGGTCCGGGTCATGGCGGGACCGTCGTAGTTGATGACGTCGCCTTCCTCGAGGTAGATGCGCCGCACCGCCTGCTCCTCCGTCGCCACCGCGAGCTCGGGCGCTTCGCCCATCGCCACCAGCGGCTTGATGGCCCAGCGGTCCTTTGCGAACCCGATGCTCCGCTCGTCCGCGATGAGGTAGGTGAAGACTCCGTCGATCTCCCGGATCGACTGCCCGAGCGCGTCCGGCTTGGACGTTCCGTGACGCATCCGGTCGGAGATCCACACCGCGATGAGCTCGCTGTCGTTCTCGGTCATGAATCGATATCCGCGACGCTCGAGGCGGTTCCGCCACAGGTAGTAGTCGGTGATCTGGCCGTTGTGGACGATGGCGACATCGGGAAAGGGACGCGCCCAGAAGGGATGGCTCGCGGTGGGCGAGACGGATGATTCGGTGGCGAGGCGCGCGTGGCCGAGGCCATGGGTGCCACGGAAGTCGCGCACCCCGTGCTTGTCCGCGACCTCCGCGGACGTGCCGACATCCTTGACCACTTCGAGCGAACGGCCGACGGACTGGATCTCGAACCGCTCCGAAATGCCGTCCGCATCGCGCGACCAGCGGGCGAGGTCGCGAATGTCCCCGACCACCATGCGCACCGAGACGTGGCGCGTGTCCGCGCCGTCCCAGGTCGGGTCTTCGAGAAGATCCGAGCCGTGGTCGCGAAGAATGGCGAGGAAGTCATCGAGGTCGCGGCCGAGGGCGGCACGGTCCATGCCAACCGCCCGCACGACGAAGCCCCGGTCGCGCGGCGGGCCGTACAGGGCGAACCCCGTGGAGTCCGCCCCCCGGTGAACCTGCGCGTCCATCAGCTCCACCAGATCCCGGCCCACCGGGCCGGGGGCGTGGAGGATCCGCCCGGCAATTCCGCACATCGAAAGGGCTCCCCAAGGAATTTGAATACTGTATCCATTGTACAGATCGATGCCAACCCCCGAGCGTACGGGGGGTGGCAATGGCTATAGTAGTTCCACCCAAGTGGCGGCCCCGAGGAGGCTCCGACCCGGACATGTCCGAGACCCGTACGAAGCGGAACCCGCGCGAAATTGCTCCCGATGAAGCAGGGAGGAGCCCCTTTCGGGGAATCGAGCCCGACCGGCGGCGCCTCGCCGACGAGGTCTACCGTCAGGTGCTCGATGCGGTGCTCGCGGGCGCGCTCCAGCCCGGCGAGCGCATCGTGCAGGAACGGGTCGCGGACGAGATCAACGTCTCGCGCACCCCCGTCCGCGAGGCCCTCCTCCACCTCGAGCGCGAGGGCATCCTGGTGCGGGCGGGCGCCTCCGGATTCACGGTGCGCGACATCTCCGAGCGCGAGGTCCGCGACATCTACCAGGCACGCGAAGCGATCGAGGGGCACGCGGCCCGGATCGTCGCCGAGCGTCGCGACGCGGCGGCGCTCGCGCGGATCGGGCGGACCGTCGAGACCGAGGAGTCCATTCGAGGCGGCAGCGTGGAGGAGTACTTCCACGCCAACCGGCGCATCCACCGCTGCGTGGTGGAGGAGTCCGGCAACGAGTACCTGCTCCGCAGCTTCGACGGGATCTGGAACCGCAGCTTCTCGATCCGGATCTTCGCCGCCATCGAGAACGCGAACCTCGGCGAAACCCTGCACGAGCACGAGGCATTGCTGGCCGCCATGCGTGAAGACCCGCCCGCGGCCGCCGCCGAGGCGATGATCGCCCACATCCGCGATGGACTCGAGCTCCAGCTCCGGGCGATAGTCGACTGACCCGCGCCGGAGGCCGGGCGCGCGCCCGGACCCGGGCGGACGCGATGCCGGCGCCCCCGGACTCGCCGTTCCCCCCCGGAAGCACGCGCTCCCCCACTTCGAGCGCACCCTTCCGGCCCGCCCGCGCGGCATGCCGACGGTCCGGCGAAATAGTCGATTGTTGACAAAATCGCTACGGACCGCATAGCCTTCCGCGGGTACCGCCCCGGCTCGCGCCCCGGACGGCCGGCGGCCCGCTCGATCCCATCCACGACGCGTTCAACGGGCAGGAAGGACGGACCCTCGAAGTGAGCACGGGAGACATCGACGCGATCACCCTGGAGCTCCTCCAGGAGACCCTCGTCTCCGTGGTGCGCGAGATGCGGGCGAACCTCGTCGCCACCGCCTACTCCTCCATCATCCACGAGGCGCACGACTTCAGTTGCGTGCTGGTCGACGGCGAGGGGCAGATCGTCGCCCAGGCCGAGGACAACCCGTCGCACATCTTCCCCGTCCCGTGGTCGGTTCGCGAGATGCTCACCCACTTCGACGGGGACATCCATCCGGGCGACGTCTTCCTGCACAACGACCCTTACACGGGCGGCACCCACCTCAACGACATCGCGATGGTCTTCCCCGTCTTCGTAGAAGACACGCTCGCCCTCTTCCCGGTCGTGCGCGCGCACTGGGGAGACGTCGGGGGCACCACCCCGGGAAGCATCTCCGGAAAGTCGACCGAGATCTTCCACGACGGAATCCGCATCCCCATCCTCAAGGTGGCGAGCCGCGGGGAGCTCGTGCGGGGGGTGCTCGACCTCATGTTCGCCAACATGCGGGTGCCGCGTGAGCGCCGCGGCGACTTCATGTCCACCTGGGGGACGTGCAAGGTGGCGGAGCGGCGCATCCACGAGATCGTCGCGAAGCACGGCCTCGCCACCGTCCAGGCCGCAACCCGGCGCCTCCTCGACCGGGCGGAGCAGCGCATGCGGTCGCGGATCGCGGCCCTCCCGGACGGCGAGTACGCGTACGAGCACTACCTCGACCCCCCCGCCTCGGGCACGGATCCGGTCAAGGCCTGCGCCACCGTCGAGGTGCACGGCGACTCGCTCACCGTTGACCTCGCGGGCTCCTCCGCGCAGGTTTTCGGTCCCGGCAACAGCGGCCCCGCGAATGCCGCGACCGGCGTGTTCATCGTGCTCAAGACCTTTCTCGACCCGGGGCAGCCGATCAACCACGGCAACTTCCGCCCGATCGACGTCCGCATCCCCGAGGGGAGCTTCCTCAACGCCCGCTACCCGGCCTCGTGCGCGGGCTCCTCGGAGGTGCGCAACGCCGCCATCTCCGCGGTGCTGGGCGCGATGGGACAGCTCGCGCCGGAGACGATGGCGGGCGACATCAAGGGGACCTCGAATCACACCTACATCGCGGGCGACGACCCGCGGGACGAAGAGCCCTACCTCTTCTACGAGTACCCCGCAGGGGGCACCGGCGCGACCGCGCAAGGCGACGGCAACAGCGCGGTGCGGAACTTCGCGGAAGGCGACTTCGGATCCATCCAGCCGGCGGAGTCGGTCGAGCACACCTGCGCGCTCCTTGTCGAGAGCTGCGAGATCCGCACGGATTCGTGCGGCGCGGGGCGCTACCGGGGCGGGTTCGGTCTTCGCCGCGACATCCGGGTGCTGTCCGAGACGGGACTCCTCTCGGTCGCATCGGACAAGAACGTGGTGCCGCCGTTCGGGGTCATGGGCGGCGGCTCCGGGGCGCCGAACGAGTTCCTGGTGATCCGGGACGGACGCGAGATCGCACCGTCGGAGACCCCCGGCAAGGTTGCGGGCTTCCGCCTGCGGCGCGGCGACATCGTGAGTCTTCGCTCCTCGGGCGGCGGCGGTTGGGGGGACCCCCTGGAGCGCGACCCGGACGAGGTCCTCGCCGATGTCCGCGACGGGTATCTGACCCCCGAGGCGGCGGAGCGGGACTACGGCGTGGTGATGGCCTCGGGTCGGGTCGAGGCGGAGGCGACGGCCGCCGCCCGCAATGCACACCGCCGGGGGCGGCAGGAACTCGGAGTCCGGTACGAAGACGAGCCGAACGGGAGCGCGGGCCTGCGGCGCTGCCGCCTTCCGGACTCGGCGATGGCGAGGCTTGCGGTCGAGCCGGGCGACCTCGTCGAGATCCTCTCCCCGGCCGGGGCGTGCCTCCGGGCGTGGACGGAAGGGCCGGCCACCGATGGAAGCGGGCCGGGGCAGGCCGATTCGGTCACCCTCGGGCGGAGCGCGCACCGGGTCCTGCGGGCCGACGAGGGCTCGCGGGTCCGCATCCGCTCCATCAAGAACGGCCCGCCGGCGAAGACCCGTTGAGGGCGGGCATGCTGCCACCGAAGCCAGGTTCGTGCGCAGGAACCCCGGAAACGGGAGGATCGGGCCGGCGTGGACGATGGGGGACGTTCGGCCCATTGCGGGCCGAGCGCGCGCGCTCCCGGATCAGCAACCCGCTTCCTGACGCCGGCGCAGGCGCCTGCGGACGATGACCGACTTCGACCTCGAGCACCAGGACGCGCTCCTGCGCCAGGCGGCGGAGAGCCTGCCCGGTGGGGTGCTCGGCCGCCACCGCCTCCCGGACGACCGCGCCCTCGTCTTCTCCCACGGGCGCGGCGCCCACCTCTTCGATGCGGCCGGCCGCGAGTTCATCGACTTCACCTGCGGGGGCGGCGCCCTCCTTCTCGGCTACGACCATGCGGGGATCCGGGCCGCGGTCAAGGAGCAGATCGACCGGGCGTCGCACTTCCTGAGCGTCACCAACGTCCCCGCCGTCCGCTTCGCGGCGGAGCTCCGGGAGATCATCCCCTGCGCGGATCTCGTCCGCTACACCTCGTCCGGGGCGGAGGCGACGTTCCTTTCGCTTCGCCTCGCCCGCGCCTTCACCGGGCGCGAGAAGATCCTCAAGTTCGAGGGCGCCTACCACGGGCACCACGACTACGCGATGTGGAGCTACAGCCCGGCCGATCCGCCGCCCTATCCGGAGCCCGCCGCCGACACCAACGGCATCCCGCGCTGCATTGCGGATACCGTCCTCGTCGCGCCCTACAACGACCTCGCGACGACCGAGCGGGTGCTCCGCGACGCCGGGGACACGGTGGCGGCGGTCATCGCCGAGCCCGGCCAGCGCCTCATGGGGCCGCGCCCGGGCTTCCTCGAAGGGCTCCGCGCCCTCGCCGGCGAGCTCGGCTTCGTCCTCATCTTCGACGAGACGGTCACCGGCTTCCGCTACGCGCTCGGGGGCGCCCAGGAGCGCTTCGGGGTAGTGCCGGACCTCGCGGTCTACGGCAAGAGCCTGGGGGGCGGTCTCCCCCTCGCCGCGGTGGCGGGCCGGCACGACATCCTGTCGCTCTGCGACCCGCGGCGGGCGGGCGAGCCGGACGCGGTCTACTTCAGCGGCACCGGGTTCGGCAACCCGGTCGCGTGCGCGGCGGGCCGGGCGATGCTCGCCGCCCTCCGCCGCCCGGGGACCTACGAGCCCTTCTTCGCCCGGGTCGACCGGCTCAAGGACGGGCTTCGCGAGATCGTCCGGCGCCGAGGCATCGCCGCCCAGGTGATCGGCGAGGGTCCGATGTGGCACCTCGTCTTTGCCGAGGAGCCGATCCACGACTACCGCTCGTCGCTCAAGGCGGACCGGACGCGGCTCCTGCGCCTCCACCACGAGCTCATCGACGAAGGGATCTTCGTCCGCCCCGGGGGCGGGCACTACTTCTCGATGGCTCACACCGACCAGGACGTCGACGCGGCGCTCGACGCGGTCGACCGAATCCTTTCCCGGATGAACTGAAGACGGGTGCACCGGGCCTGGATCAATCGAGGGGCGCGGGCGCCCCGGAATGCGAATCGGAATGCGGATCATCGGCATTGACATCGGCGGTACGTTCACCGACGTCGTCGTCTACGACGACGCGACCCGGCGGATCACCGCGGCCAAGGCACTCACCCGGCGCGGAGACGAGGCGGCCTCGGTGCTCGAGTGCCTGGAGGAGGCGACGACGGGGGCGGGGGCCGACGGCGGGCTCGATCGGGTGGTGCACGGCACCACCATCGGGACGAACGCAATCCTCGAGCGGCGGGGGGCGCGGACGGCGGTGCTCGCGACGCGCGGATTCCGCGACCTCCTCGAGATCGGCCGCACGCGCCGCATGGCACCGAACACCCTTTTCGACCTTTCGTTCCGGAAACCGGCCCCGCTCGTGCCTCGTCCCCTTCGCTTCGACGTGGAGGAACGGGTCGATTCGGGGGGAACGGTGCTGGAACCGCTGGCGGAGCCCGCCCTTCGCTCGGCCGTCGAGGCCCTCGCCCGCGAGGAGGTCGCCGCGGTCGCGGTGTGCTACCTGCACAGCTACGCCAACCCGGTCCACGAGGAGGCGACCCGGGCGCTCCTCGAGGAGGCGCTCCCCGGGGTCTTCGTCTCGCCCTCGCACGAGGTCGTCCCGGAGTACCGCGAGTTCGAGCGCCTGACGACGACGGTCCTCAACGCCTTCATCGGGCCGCTCCTCGACCGCTATCTCGCCGTGCTCGAGAACGCCCTGCGGCGCGGAAGCGAGGCGGCAAGGCTCTACATCATGGCTTCGAGCGGCGGCGTCATGCCGCTTGCGCGCGCGCGCCGGACCCCGATTCAGACCGTCCTCTCCGGCCCCGCGGGCGGGGTGACGGCGGGGGTCGGCGCGGCAAACGCAGCCGGATTCGGCGGCGTCATCACCTGCGACATGGGCGGCACGAGCACGGACGTGTGCCTGGTCCACGACGGGCAGCTCCGGGTCACCGTCGACAACCTCATCGGGAACATGCCCCTCAAGGTCCCGCAGGTCGACATGAACACGGTCGGGGCGGGCGGAGGGAGCGTCGCGTGGGTGTCGCCGGAAGGGCAGATCCACGTGGGACCGAGGAGCGCGGGGTCGAACCCCGGGCCGATCTGCTACGGACTCGGCGGACGCGACGTCACCGTGACCGACGCGAACCTGTGGCTCGGCCGGCTCGCGATGCGCCGCCGGCTCGGGGGCCGCATCGTTCCCACGATGGAGCGGGTGGGGAGCGCCATCGAGGCGCTCGCGCGCGCCGCCGGCATCGACGACACCCACCGGATGGCGGCCGGCGTGGTGCGCATCGCGGTCGCCAGGATGGTGGCCTCGATCCGGGAGATCTCGATGTCGCGCGGCTACGACCCGCGCGAGTGCGTGCTGATGGCGTTCGGGGGAGCGGGTCCGATGCACGCGACGACGGTTGCGGACGAGCTCGGAATCGACCGGGTGCTGGTCCCGAAGTTCCCCGGCAACTTCTCCGCGTGGGGCCTTCTCACCTCGGAGATCCGTCACGACCTTGCCGAGACCCTGCTGCTGGGGTGCACCTCCGACGCGATCGAGCGGGTCGCCGCGTCGCTCGCGGACCTGCGGGAGCGGGCGCGGGCGCGGCTGCACGAAGACGGGTTCGACGACCGCGTCATCGCGTTCCGCGAGACGCTCGACATGCGCTATCTCGGGCAGGCGTTCGAGATCCCGATCCCGGTCCCGGAAGCGCCGCTCACCGCCGATGCGGTGCTCGCCGGGTTCCACCGCACCTACGCCAGGCTCTACGGCCACGCGAGCGAGGACCAGCCGGTCGAGATCGTGAACGCGCGACTCGCCGGGATCGTGCCGGCGCGGGTGCCGGAGCCGGTCGCGGAGGTGGGCGGGTCCGCCGGCGGCGGAAGCGAAGGCGGGATCATCGAGCGGCGCCGGGTCTGGTTCGACGAAGCGATCGACGCGGTCCCGGTCCACGACCGCGGGTACCTGCCCATCGATGCCCCGTTCCAGGGCCCGGCCGTCATCGAGGAGACGGGGGCGACCACGGTGGTCTTCCCCGGCTGGAGCTGCCGCCGGGACGAGCGTGATACCCTTCACCTCGTGCGCGAGGCGTCGTCCTCGTGAGCGCGCGACGGAGCACGCGGTCGTCCCCACCCGCGGCACCGCGGATCGCCGGTCCGGTCGCCTGCGCCCTTCCCCATCCTTCTTCGTGAAGCGCCCCGCGTAGGGAAGCGGCGCGCAGGAACGCCCGGAGCAGCCGTTGCAACCCGACAATGAACTTCCGCAGACGCTCGCCTACTTCATCCTGAGCAAGCTTCGCTGGCGCATCATTACGGGCGACCTCCAGCCGGGCCAGCCGCTCCGGGAGATGGAGATCCAGTCCCACTACGGGAGCAGCCGGGGCCCGGTGCGCGAGAGCCTCCGGCTCCTCCTCCAGAACGGCCTCGTCGAGCACCAGCAGCGGCGCGGGTTCCGGGTCCGCGAGTACTCCCCCGAGGACATCCGCAACATCTACGCCCTGCGCCGGACCCTCGAGGGGATGGTGGTGAACGACCTCGCGGGCCGCGACCTCACGAATCTGGTGCAGGTCCTCGACGGGCGCCTCCAGCTCATGGAGGTGTGCTTCAAGAACAAGGACATCGACGGCTACTTCCGGGAGAACAGCGAGTTTCACCAGGCCATCATCGACTTCACCGCGAACAAGCCGATCGCCCAGGTCCTGCACTACGTCAACGAGATCTCCCTGCCGGTGCGCTACCGGCTGATGCGTGCCGCATTCCCGACGCGCCGCTCTCTCGACTACCACTACCGCATCCGCGACCATCTCGACCGCGGCAACATCGCGGGGGCGAAGGTGCTGACCGAGGAGCACATCATGGAGAACCTCGACCGCGCCACCGACTCCGAGCGCGAACGGGCCCGCGAAGCCGCAAGGTGAGCGACGGCCGGGTCGGGATGCGCCGGTCCGGACGGGAAGGCCGGACGGAATGCGGCCCGGCCTCCCCCGCGTGCGAGCCGAATCGGGGAGGCAGCTCCTCCCGGATTGCCACTGGAACGCGACCGGCTGACCGGAAGAACGGTGAGCGATCGCGTCCCTTGGCGCCGGTGGCGAGACTCCGGCCTCGGACGCCCCGGTCGCAGGACGCGCCGGCCGCCAAGAATATCGCAAAAAAATCTTTTGTCGTTTGTTGACATTCGTGTGTAAACTCGACCCGAGCCGTCGGTCGGCGCGCGTCGCCCTTCAGCGAGGACGGACCGGTGCGAAGAGCGATGCCGGCCGACCCGCGGCCATCCGACTCCAGAACCCTCGCGAAGGAGGAACCCTCATGACTCGTCATCTCCCATCCCGGGCCGCGCGAACCGGCCGAGCCCTGGCCGTCGCCGCCGTCTTCGGCGCCTCCTCGTTCGTCGCGCCGGCGCAGGCCGACGAAGAGATCGTCATCGCGACCGGAGCCGACCCCTGCTTCGGCGTGTTCTACGTCCCGCACGAGATCGGCGCCTTTGCCGAGGCCGGTCTCAAGACCAAGCTCGTCACCGGGGCGTCCGGATCGCGCCAGGTTCCGTTCATCCTCACCGGCGATTTCCACTTCGCCATGGGGAGCGGCGGCGCGTGCATGACCACCCACGACAAGGACCCCGACAAGGCCGGCATGTTCGCGTCCGGCGCGGGCTACAAGGGCTACGACGGCGTCGTGTCGCGCGACGACATCGCGGACCTCGAAGCCCTCAAGGGCAAGAAGGTGGGCCTCGCCCTCGGCACCGGGAGCGAAATCTTCTTCACCACCGTCGTCGAGAAGGCGGGACACAGCATCGACGAGTACGAGGTGGTTCCCGTCGAGGCGCCCGAAATGGTGGCCGCGATCGAGCGCGGCGACATCGACGCCTACGCGGCGTGGGAGCCCTGGGTCTCCCGCGGAGTCCAGGCGGTCAAGGGCACTCACACCATGCTCAACAGCGAGGGACTCTGGGAGCCCGCCAACGCGATCTGCGGCAACAAGCAGTGGGCGAACGCGAACCCCGAGAAGGCCGAGACCCTGTTCCGCGTCATGGCCGAAACCGCGGCGAGGATGGAGGCGGACAAGGACTGGGCGGCGAGCGTCATCAGCAAGGTGATCAAGCTCGACCCGGACCTCTCGAACGCGATCACCAAGAAGTGCACCTTCCGCACCCATCTCCACCAGCGCGAAGTCGACAACATGGTCAACGACTACAACAACCTCGTGCTGCGCGAGGTGATGCCGGAGAACCCGAGCAAGGACTGGTGGGCGAGCTTCCTCCATGACTCGACCCTGAAGGCGGCGGCGCCCGAGAACGTGGACTACGAACTGCCCGGCATGTAGCCGGACGGCGACCGAAGGCGCACCGCTCCGGCCAGTGCCGGGCGGGGCGGTGCGCCGCCTCCCCTCCCCCACGAGCGGCTCGCGGCGGCCTTCCGCCGGCCCGAGGAGTGAAATCCCGACCATGGCCCATCCGAACCCCGTTTCCGTCAATCCGAACCCGGACACTGGCGCCGGCGCCGCGGCGGCCGCGGCCCGTGCCGCAGACGATGTCTCCCCCGCCGACGACGCCGCCCTACGGCCGAACGAGCCGGCGGACCTCGCCGACGACCTTCGGATGTACCGCCTCGTGCGGCGCATCCGCTCCTTCGAGGAGAGCCTCGTCACCCTCTTCGGCGACGGGAAGGTCTACGGCACCGCCCACACCTGCGTCGGGCAGGAGGCGGTGGCGGTCGGCGCGCTGTTCGACCTCACCGAGGACGACTTCGTGACCGGCACCCACCGCAGCCACGGACACTGCATCGCCAAGGGCGCGGACGTCGGGGCGATGATGGCGGAGCTCCTCGGCCGCGCCAACGGCTACTGCGGGGGCAAGGGCGGCTCGATGCACATCGCCGACCTCGACCTCAACATGCTGGGGTGCAACGGCCTCGTGAGCGCGGGGGTCCCGCACGCCGCGGGGGCGGCGATGGCGGCGGGTCTGCGCGGCGAGAAGCGGGTTGCGGTCGCGTTCCACGGGGACGGGGCCGCCAACCAGGGGATCCTCTACGAGACCCTGAACCTCGCGGCGGTGTGGCGGCTGCCCCTCATCGTGGTCTGCGAGAACAACCAGTACGCGATGACGACCCCCTATGCGGTCTCCCAGGCCGGGGAGAGCATCGCGGCGCGCGCCGCCGGCTTCGGCATTCCGTCGGAGGTGGTGGACGGCATGGACGTGCACGCGGTGCGCGCCGCGGCGCGCGCCGCCATTGCGCGCGGGAGGGCCGGCGAAGGCCCGTCCTACATAGAGTGCCGGACGTATCGCTACATGGGCCACTCGCTCCGGAACGACCGCCCGGTGCGAAGCGAGGAGGAGATCGCGTCGTGGAAGGCGCGCGACCCGCTCCCCGCGCTTGCCCGGCGCCTGCACGAACACCACGGCCTGCCGCAGGGCGAGACGACCGCCGTCGACGACGAGGAGCGCGAACGCATCGCGGCCGCGGTGGCGGCGGCGGAGGCAGCGGAGGAGCCGGGGCCGGAGATGCTGACCGCGGGGGTCTTCTGCGACGACCCGTGGGAGGAGACCCCGCCGCCCCGGACGGAGGCGGACGAGAACCGGATCCTCTCGTACGCGGGCGCCCTCAACGAGGCGCACCACCAAGCGATGGCGGCGGACGACCGCATCCTTCTCTTCGGCGAGGACGTGGCCGAGGGCGGCGGGGTGTTCGGGGTCTCGACCGGCCTCAAGGAACGGTTCGGCGACGAACGGGTGCGCGACACCCCCATCTCGGAGCAGGCGATCGCCGGCCTCGGGGTCGGTCTCGCCCTCGCGGACGCACGTCCGATCGTCGAGATCCAGTTCATGGACATCCTCACCCTCGCCGCGGACCAGATCGTCAACCAGGCGGCCAAGATCCGGTACATGCTGGGCGGCCGGCCCCGGGTTCCGCTGGTGGTTCGCGCGCCGCTCGGGGCGGGGGTCAAGCTCGCCGCCCAGCACTCCCAGAGCCTCGAAACCTGGTTCATGCACGTGCCGGGGCTCATCGTCGCCGCCCCGAGCACCCCCTACGACGCGAAGGGGATGCTGATGTCGGCGCTCAGGAACCCCAACCCGGTGGTGTTCCTCGAGCACAAGCTCCTCTACTTCCTGTCCGGACCGGTGCCGGAGGAGGTCTACACCTTGCCGCTCGGGGTCGCCGAGGTGCGGCGCGAGGGGACCGACGTCACCGTCGTCGCCACCTCCGCGATGGTGCGAAAGGCGATGCAGGCGGCGCGGCGGCTGCGGCGCGAGGGCGTGTCGGTCGAGGTCATCGACCCGCGCACCCTGGCCCCGCTCGACGTCGAGACCATCGCGGAGTCGGTGCGCAAGACCGGGCGGCTGGTCGTCGCCCACGAGGCGTGCAAGTTCGCCGGATTCGGCGGCGAGATCGTGGCTGCGGTGACCGAGCGTGCCTTCGACGCGTTGCGGGCGCCCCCGCAGCGGGTCGGCGCCCCGTCGACCCCGGTCCCCTACAACTCGGCCCTCGAGCAGCTCTTCATCCCGGGGGAGCCGCAGATCATCGAGGCCATCCGCAAGACCCTGTCATGATCGACGGCGTGAGCGAGTCATGACGAGGGCGTGAGCGAGCCATGAACGAAGCCGTTTCCGTCGCGGCCCGGGGAAGCACGGCCGCCCCGTTCGACCGCCTGGTCCACATCGGAGGCCTCGCGAAGACCTTCTTCGGCACGGACCAGCACTTCACCGCCCTCGACGGGGTCGACCTCGAACTCGCGCCGGACGACTTCTTCTGTCTGCTCGGCCCGAGCGGCTGCGGCAAGACCACGGTCCTCAACATCCTCGCGGGCTTCGAGGAGCCTACGGACGGGACGGTGGAGTTCGAGGGCGAGCGGGTCGCGGGGCCGTCGCGCGACCGGGGGGTCGTCTTCCAGGCCGACAACTCCCTCTACGAGTGGCTTACGGCCGCGCAGAACGTCGAGTTCGGGCTGCGGATCGGCGGCGCGAGCGCGGCGGAGCGCGCCCGCGCGACGGCAGAGTTCCTCAAGCTCGTCGGGCTCGGCGACCAGGGGCACAAGTACCCGCACGAGCTTTCGGGCGGGATGCGCCAGCGGGTCCAGCTCGCGCGGGTGCTCGCGAACCACCCGCGGATGCTCGTCATGGACGAGCCCTTCGCGGCCCTCGACGCCCAGAACCGCCGGGTTCTCCAGGACGAGCTTCGCCGCATCTGGCAGGAGCACAAGGTGACGGTGCTCTTCATCACCCACGACATCGAGGAGGCGCTGCTGCTCGGGACGCGAATCGGGGTGATGACGGCGGGGCCGAACGCCGGGATCAAGGAGATCATCGACATCCCGCCGGAGATGAAGCGGGACCGGGTGGACCACGGGTTCGTGGAGATGTACGCCCGGGTCCAGGACCTCATCGCGGACGAGACCAACAAGTCGCTCGCCGCCCAGGCAGGGCGGGCGAAGGAGGAGTCGAAGCCGCTCGGGCGGACCTCCATCGCGGCGCGCGAACGCCACCGGCGAAGGAGGCAGAGCCAGGGCGTCCAGAGCCTCGGCATCTACGCGATGTCGATCGTCGCGTTCTTCGTGATCTGGCACTTCGGGTCGCTGCTGATGGACTCGGTGCTGTTCCCGTCCCCGGTGCAGTTCCTGGTGACCTTCGCAAAGCTCCTCCTCGACGGGACCCTCATCCGCGAGTCGTACGTCTCGCTGCAACGCATCCTCTCCGGGTTCATCATCGGGTCCTTGATCGCGATTCCGCTCGGGCTCCTGATGGGGAGCTTCCGGGTGATGCGGCTCATCCTCGACCCCTACATCGAGCTGCTCCGGTTCATCCCGTCGATCGCGATGATCACCGTCGCGGTCATCTTCTTCGGGCTCGGCGAGGGCTCGCGCATCTTCCTGATTGCGTGGGTCACGGTGTTCACGGTGACCATCAACACGGCGGCGGGGGTGGCATCGATCGAGCCGAACAAGCTGCGGGCGGCGCAGTCTCTTGGCGCATCGAAACATCAGCTCTTCTTCCTGGTGACGTTGCCGGCAACGGTACCGTTCATCCTGGTGGGGGCGCGGATCGCGATGGCGAACGCGTTCACGACGATCGTCGCGGCCGAGATCATCGGCGCCCACTCGGGGCTCGGGACGATGCTGTGGCAGGCGCGGCTCTACATGCTGATCGACAACATCTATGTCGTGCTGATCACCCTCGGGATCCTCGGCCTCACCATCGACCGACTGTTCCGTTACTTTTCGCAGAAATTCGGGAGGCGCTATGCACCCCACATCTGACCGGGTGTTCCTGGGCGGCGCGCTGCGTGCTCCGCGCGGCGACGCGCGAATCACGGTCCTCAACCCCTCGACCGGAGAGCCGCTCGGGCAAATCCCGGACGGCGGGGCGGCGGACATCGACGACGCGGTGGCGGCCGCGACGGACGCGGCGGAGGCGTGGGCCGCGACCCCGGCTCGCGAGCGGGGCGCCGTGCTCTCCCGGCTCGCCGGCCTCCTTCGCGAGAATGCCGAGGGGTTCGCGCGCCTCGACAGCCAGGACAGCGGGCGGACCCTCGCCGAGACCCGCGCCCAGGCGACGCGGAGCGCCGAGCAGCTCGAGTACTGCGCAGGGGCGGCGGACAAGCTCGAGGGACGGGTGGTGCCGCTCGGGAGCAACGTCTTCGCCGCGACGGTGCTTGAGCCCTACGGCGTGATTGGCGCGCTCACCCCCTGGAACGCGCCGCTCCTCCAGATCGCGCAGAAGACCTCGCACGCCCTCGCGGCGGGCAACACCGCGGTGGTGAAGCCGTCGCCGCTCGCGTGCTTCTCGACCTTGCACTACGCAATCCTCGCTACCGAGGCAGGGCTACCCCCCGGAGTCCTCAACGTGGTGACCGGCGGCGCCGAAACCGGGCGCGCGCTGGTCGCGGATGCCCGGGTCGACAAGGTGACGTTCACCGGCTCGACCGCGACCGGCCGCCAGATCGCGAGTGTCTGCGGCGCGCGGGGGGCTTCGGTCGCGCTCGAGCTCGGGGGCAAGTGCCCCCTCCTCGTCTTCGCGGACGCGGACCTCGACCATGCCGCGGGCGAGACCGCGCGCGCCGCCTTCGGGACCACCGGCCAGTCCTGCGTCTCCGCGGCCCGGATCCTCATCGAGGCCGCCTGCTACGACGAGTTCGCGGAGCGCCTCGTCAAGGCCACCGCCGACTTCGCGGGCGGCGACCCATTCGCGGACGGCACGGTGATGGGTCCCCTCATCTCCGCCGACGCACACCAGCGGGTCCACGCCCTCGTCACCGACGCCCGCGACACGGGCGCCCGCCTCGCCGGCGGAACCTGGCCCCAGCCAGCTCCCGACAACGGCGGCTTCTTCATGAACCCCGTGCTGCTCGCCGACGTGCCGGAGGCGGCCCGCATCCGAAACGAGGAGATCTTCGGCCCGGCCACCTGCCTCGAACGCTTCGAGGACGAGGGGGAGGCGATCGAGTCCGCCAACTCCGGACCCTACGGCCTCGCGGCCGGCGCCTACACGGGAAGCGTTGCACGGGCGCGGCGCCTCCAGCGCGGGCTCAAGGCCGGCAACGTCTGGATCAACTGCTACAAGATGCTCGACCCCGCCCTCCCCTTCGGCGGCGACAAGGCGAGCGGCATCGCGCGCGAGTGCGGCATCGACGGCGTCCTCAACTTCGTGAAGCCCAAGGCCCTCGTCGACGCCTTCCCGAGCTGACCTGAGGCCCTACCCCTTCAAACACCACCCCCTGACCGCCAGCCGGGTACACAGCCCATGAAGGAGAAATTCCGATGACGCACACCGTGCTCCTGCCGGACATCGGGGAGACCATCGACGAAGGCGTGGTGGAGGAGTGGCTGGTCGAGATCGGCGACGAGGTCGAGAAGGGAGAGCCGATCCTCACCGTGGAAGTGGACAAGGCGACCCTCGAGGTTGCCGCAACCGCGGAAGGTGTCCTCGTGCGGCAGCTCGTCCACGTGGAGCAGGCGGTGCGGACCGGCGACCCCCTCGCCGAGATCGACGAGGCCTGACGGAAACGGAGCGGAGCGGACCGTTGACGCCGACCGAGACCAGCTCCGGGACCGCCATCATCACCGGCGGCGCCCGCGGCATCGGGCGGGCCTGCGCCCTCCGGCTTGCCGAGGCCGGCTACGAGATCGCGGTCTGGGACGTCGACGAAGAAGCTGCCCGCGCCACCGCCGCCGAGATCACCAACCGCGGCGGCCGCGCCACCGCAACCGCCATCGACGTCGCCGACGAGACCCCCGTCGATGCGGCCGTCGCCGCCATCGAGGCCAAGAGCCCCGTCTCCGTCCTCGTCAACAACGCCGGGATCCTCCGCCTCACCCCGATCGACGGCCTCGACCTCGCGGACTGGGACGCGGTCATCCGCGTCAACCTCCGCGGCCCCCTCGTCTGCACGCGCGCGGTCGTGCCGGCCATGAAGCGCCGCGAGCGGGGCGCCATAGTGAACGTCGTCTCGAACGTGGTCGCCGCCGCCCGCCTCGAGAACGCCGCCTACGCCGCAGCGAAATCGGGGCTCCTCGGCCTCACCAAGGTCCTCGCCATCGAGCTCGCCGCCCACCGCATCCGGGTCAACGCCATCTCCCCCGGCTCGACCCGCACCGAGCTCATGGACACCTACGACGACGCCATGCTGGAGGGCATTTTCAAGGGCAGCCTCGAGAAGTACCGCATCGGCATCCCCCTCGGCCGCTTCGCCGACCCCGCCGACCACGCGGGCGTCGTCGCCTTCCTCGTCAGCGACGCCGCCTCCCACATCACCGGCCAGAACCTCTTCACCGACGGCGGCCAGACCCTCGCCTGACCACCTCACGACCGCTCTACGAGCCAATCCCGTTGCGCTACACGCATAGGAGCCTCCACTCACCGCGGAGCGACTCAGCTACGCTGCGGATCCATCCTCATCGACATACGCCTGAGACCGAATCGCGGAGACGATCGAATCGGATGCGGGCCCGATAGTCAGCTACGAGACCAGCGGGCTTCCTTCCTCCAGCGATATGGATCGTTCCCATGGACTTGCATTGTGATATATTCCGGAAAAATCTTAATAAAGGAAGGATGCTAGTGAAGGTGTTTATAAGTTGGTCCGGCGAAACAAGCCGCAGGGTCGCGATTGTTCTGCGTGAGTGGCTACCATCAGTCATTCAATCCCCTGAGCCCTACGTTTCTTCGGAAGATATCGATAAGGGAGCACGTTGGAGCACAGATATTTCAGGTGAATTGAATCAATCGTCATATGGCATTCTTTGTGTCACAAGGGAAAACCTCGAAGCTCCTTGGCTGAACTTCGAAGCGGGCGCACTATCCAAGTCTGTTGATAAGAGCAGAGTTTCACCTTTCCTGTTCGTGGTAAGGCGTTCAGAAATTCATGGTCCAATTCTCCAGTTTCAGTCAACCACGTTTGAGAAAGACGATGTAAAGAAGCTAGTTCAGGGATTGAACAAGGCAGAGGAGTCAGGTGCGCTCGACGAGTCTCGCGTCGACCAAGTATTCGAAGTATGGTGGCCTCAACTGGAGGAGGCGCTCAACCAGGTAGAGACTCCGACAGATGCTGAGGCCAAACCAAGCAAGGGTAACCGCAACCCGCAGCCATCACCTGAGATTTTGGAGGAGCTATTGGAACTTCTCCGTCAGCAACATCGTCTCCTAAATTCGCCAGACGAACTATTACCACGTCACTATCTCGCATCTGTATTAGATCGGGACAGAGAATTGATGCCCGAGCATCATCCGGCATATTCGGAATTGCAAAGGGCGTGGCAAGAAATTGAGCGTATAATCTTGTCATTCGAAACGGAAGATACAGTACCCATTTCGGTGGTCAGAGATTTGTATGGCAAACTAGAACGTCCAATCAGCTACATTTTGCGTGGACCTTACGGTCGCTCGCGACGACGTCGTCGGCATTCGGATTCCTAATCTAGCTGGAATATATGGGTATTCCGGTGAAACTAATCACCAGTTCCGGCGGGAACAGCCCACCGCCACGCAGATCCGATTGGCGTTGTCGAGTTCTGTCGTCAGCTCCAGCAGCGAGAGCTTGCCCCGTGCTACTCTCTCCTTCGTGGTCATGTCTATCTCCCGGTAAGGGTCCGGACGAAGGTCGCAACTCCATCCTACACACCTTCCACGAGCGGCATGGCCGCATCTTTCAGCGTGGTCGAGTATCAGGCGAATACCGTTTCAGAACACTCGGCTCCGTCGCATGCCCATTATAGATCACCCCCGGTCTGGGAACGGAAACGCCAATTTCGGTGTGTCGAAGTCTACATCGCTACCGACTTGGGCGTGCGGCGAAGGCAGGCTGTATGCTTTGATGGCTTCACGCTCTACCCTAGTCTAAGTTCTGATCCACGGATATTGCACTGGCTCAAGTGACCTCGATCCTTGAAAACCACGATCAGGTGGCCGTGAAAGGCGCGTCGTCATTTGGCGCATTTTCCTCAACGCGTCCGTTTTTCGGTTTCTACGGCGGCAAGTGGCGCGATACTCCCAAGCATTACCCGGCCCCCGAACACGACACTATCGTCGAGCCGTTTGCCGGGTCGGCTGGCTACTCGGTTCGGTACGCCGACCGCGAGGTCATCCTCGGCGAGAAGGACGCCGTCATCTTCGGCGTCTGGGACTACCTCATCCGCGTTCCAGCACGCGATATTCTCGCCATTCCTGACCTTGAGCCCGGGCAGACGGTTGCCGACCTTCCCGTCTGCCAGGAGGCTCGGTGGCTCGTTGGATTCTGGCTGAACCGCGGAGCTTCGCGCCCCCGTACAGGGCCGTCGGCTTGGATGCGCGATGGTATCCGTCCCGGTTCCTTTTGGGGCGAGCGAGTCCGGCAGACCGTCGCATCCCAGGTCGACCGAATTCGTCACTGGCGGGTCTTCCACTGCTCGTATGAGGAGCTACCCTTTTCCGGCGAAGCGACGTGGTTTATTGACCCGCCGTACCAGAATCAAGGGAAACACTATCGCCACGGCCCGGCCGATGTTGACTTCGGGATACTGGGGGATTGGTGTCGGACGCGGCCGGGCCAAGTGATTGTGTGCGAGAACGAAGGAGCGGACTGGCTCCCCTTCACTCCGCTAGCGCACGTCAAGACCACGCGCGCCAACTCCCGCTCCGTCGAGGTAGTATGGATACGCGGACGCAGGAAAGCGGTTGAGAGGCGCGAGCGGCAAAATCGAGAATCGACGACGTGAGTGCGATTTCAGTACGCCTGCACCGCGCGTTCCTCGACGCCCTCAATGGCCATGTCCTCGTGCATAGCGACCTAAACACAAAGCCTCTCGAACTGGATCTCGCCCTACCACTGCCGCAGCATCTCCGCCTATACCTCTACTCGCTAGTGGTTGGCGGAAAGAGCCGCCCGGATGAATTCAAGGCAGTTCTCCGGGTACCGGGACAGATCGTCGGCGAGTACGGAACCTTCGACCACTCCGGTGGCCGCCTTGCCGTGTTGGCCGCATATCGGGATGACCTCGACGTGTTCGTATTGTGGGACGCGAGCATTCACGAGCGGTTCAAGCACGGTGGCAACATGCAGGTCAAGTACACGGTCGTTGCGCAAGCCGCCGCGACCGGCTGGGCCGAACAGCGGCGCCCGCTACGTTCCGGAATCACCGAGATTGTGTTCGCCTGCCGGTCGAGTTTTCTACCACGCGCGATCGCCAATCGCGTCACCTGGACGGGCGGGGTGACGGCGTGACTGGTCTCGCCACACTCGCCCTGCGGACTTCCTACCATAAGGGCCGAGACGACATCGCCAACGACTTCTACTTGCCCGCCATGCGGCACGCGACCAAGTACGACCGCGCGGTCGGCTACTTCCGGAGCGCCGCATTCATCATCGCCTGGCCCGCGTTGCGTGAATTCGTCTCAAACGGCGGGCGCATCCGAATCCTCTGCTCACAGGTGCTCTCGGCCGAAGACATAGAGGCGCTCGACGAAGGGTATGAGGCACGGCTGGACGAGAAAATCGCGGCCCGACTTCGTGACGAAGTCGCCACGCTCCTTGAGGACGAAACGATGTCGGAACCCGCACGGGTTCTGGCAGCGCTAGTGGCGATCGAAGTCATCGAGTTCAAAATTGCCATCCTCTACCCATTGCCCGGTGCTGCGCCGACGCGAATCTTTCACGACAAACTCGGCATTCTGCGCGACGCTCAGGGATCGGTCGTCATATTCAAGGGCTCGATGAATGAGACTTGGTCCGGGCTAGCGGAAGACGGGAACCTTGAGTCGATCGACGTCGCGTGCTCCTGGCTCGGTGGACGGGATCAAAAGCGCACCATCGAGGAGTCCACCTACTTCGAGGAGCTATGGACCAGTACCTACCCTGGACTCGACGTTCGCCCCTTCCCTGACACCGCTCGCGAAGAACTCGTGTCCGCGGCGGACACCGACTGGGAAAGCACGGTTGATCGCCTGTTGCGAAGTCGAGCAGAAGCCTCGGCAGTCCTGGGTGAAGTACGGGCGGATGCCCGGGGGCGGACGCTCCGTCCGCATCAGGCCGCAGGTCTCGCCGCGTGGCGCGCGAACGCCCGCCGCGGCATTCTTGCGTTCGCGACTGGAGCCGGGAAAACCTTCACCGCTCTGGACGCCATCCGTGAGTCCTTAACGAAGTTCGACGAAGTGCCGCTCGTCGTGGTGCCCGACAAGACGTTATTCTCACAGTGGTTTGTCGAGCTGAGCGCCGCAGTGGGGCCACTCGATGCCCGGATCCTGAGGGTTGGTGCAGGATTCGACGCTTGGCGCGACGTACTCCGCGACTGGACGGTACCTGATGGGCGACGGGTGGTACTCGGGACGATGCAGACAGTACGTTCCGAGGCATTTCGCTCCCAGGTCACACGGGGTTCGCATCTGTTCCTCGTCGCTGACGAAGTTCATCGTCTTGGATCGACCGCGAATCGCAGACTGCTTGATGAGTCGCTCTTTGGCCCGCGACTCGGCCTCTCCGCGACCCCCGAACGCGCTGGCGACGAGTCTGGCACATCCGCGATCCTCGACTTCTTTGGCGGAGTTCTGGAGCCCCGCTACACGCTCGCGGACGCCGTCCGCGATCGAGTACTCACCCCCTACTTCTATCGACCTCGGACGGTCCCGCTCTCGGAAACTGAAGTAGCCGATTGGCGCAGACTGTCGCGCCAGATTGCCCAGATGCACTCCCAAACGGGCGACGGCGCGGGGAATGGCACCCAGATTGACAAGCTCCTCTTCGCCCGGGCACACATCGTCAAGCGGGCTGCGGCCAAGGTCGGCCTTGCTGTCGAAGTCGTCAACGAGACCTATAGACACGGCCAGCGGTGGATAATCTATTGTGACGACCAAGTACAACTCGGTGAAGTGACGACCGCTCTCGCCGACGCCAATCACACTGCGATGCCGTTTCACTCAGCCATGGAGGGCGACCGGGAAGAGACGCTGCGCTGGCTCGACCGATTCGGCGGGATAGTCGTCTCCATCAAGTGCCTTGACGAGGGCGTCGATATTCCATCCGTAACGAACGCGCTGATTCTCGCCTCCTCGAAGAATCCTCGAGAGTTCGTTCAACGGCGCGGGCGTATACTCCGGCGCGCGAAGGACAAGACCCTCGCATTCGTCTACGATGCGATCGTCATGCCGCCGGACAGCACGAAGGACGATGATTCGCCTCCCGACCCGATCACCTCCCAGGGATGATCCTTGTTAGGTTTGAAGATGAGCCGATTGATTGCGTGAGCTCGCTGTTGACGGCGAGGAGAGGGTGTCGAGCGGCTTTTGGCG
>MKWU01000708.1_pt1 | contig 62639 bp, 48 predicted proteins | sample 809101 | NCBI WGS metagenome assembly MKWU01 (sample SAMN05860141, study PRJNA318959) | sponge metagenome | host: Aplysina aerophoba | place: Slovenia: Piran, Adriatic Sea, Gulf of Piran | collected 2013-05-07
CTGCGGCTGCATGCCCGTGGCCTCGAGTTTCCAGTCGAGTACCTCCTGTCCCATGCCGGTGCCGGATACGCCCACAGGGCAGACGCAGTTGACCGTGACTTGGCTCGGCGCCAGTTTGCCCGCCAGCACTTTGGTCACGCCCGCGCCCCCCCGCCCCCCGCCAGCACTTTGGTCAGGCCCACGACCCCAAACTTGGCCGCACAATAGTGGGCCAGCATCGGGAACCCCACCTTGGACGCGTCGGAGCCGATGTTAACGATGCGGCCGCGGCCGCTGGCGCACAGCAAAGGCGCGGCCGCCTGGCAACACAGAAACGTGCCCTTCAGGTCCACGTCGATCACCCGGTCCCACTCCGCCTCGCTGATCTCCGCCAGCCGGTTGAAGGCGATGACACCGGCCGAGTTGACCAGCGTGTCCAGGCCGCCAAAACGCGCCTCGCTGGCCGCCACCGCGGCCGCGGCCGACTGCGGCGACGTTACATCCAATTCGATAGCCAGCAAATTGCCGCTGCCCAGGCCCCGTTCGGCATCTCGCAGACGTGCAGCATCGACATCCCCGATCGCAACCTGCGCGCCGCGTGCCAGCAGCGCCTCCGCAATCGCCAGCCCGAAGCCGCTCGCCCCACCGGTAATCAGCGCACGACGCGGGTCAGTCTGGATATCCGACACAGTCTCCCCTCCCCGAATTCATCGGCGGCCAGCGATCATTGAACCTGAACTGCTGACCACTGCCGTTCTCACTCAAATGAGTACTTGCGCACGATCTCTTCGCGCACGTGAACACCCAGCCCAGGCGTGTCGCGCACGGCCAGGTAGCCCCCCTCCTGCACCCAGGGATCGCTGACCAGCTCATGCTGCATCGGCGACTCATGCGGCTTGAGGTCCATGCTGACGCCGTGGTCGGAAATGGCCAGCAGATGGACGCTGGCCGCGGTGTTGAGCGCGCTGCTCCACGTGTGCAGGCTGAACTGCAGATTCTCCACCTCCAGCAGCCGGATCACCTCGCGTGAGCCGGTGATGCCGTGGCTGCGGCCCGGGTCGATCTGGACCACATCGACGCCGCCGCTGCGGATCAGGCGTCCGTAGCTCTCGACATCCCATTCATCTTCACCGGTGCCTATCGGCGTCGCCACCGCGGCCCGCAGCCTGGCATGTCCCTCCAGGTCGCGCGGCAGGAGCGGCTGCTCGATCCAGCGCAGGCGGTACGGCTCCAGCTCGCGGAAGCGCTGGATCGCCGTCGGCACGTCCCACAGATTGCGCGCGCCGGGCGTATCCACGATCAGCTCGCGCTCATCGCCGATCACCTCGCGGATGCGGCGCACGTACTCGATATCGCGCGCGGCGTCCTGCCCGAAGACCGCGTCCGGATGCATGCCCCACCCCGCCTTGACGTAATGGTAACCCTGCTCCACCATCCAGCGGAACTCGTTCAACGTCCAGTCCAGGTCTTCCATGTCAAAGATGAACGAGGCCATCGCCACCACCTTGTCATGCAGCTTGCCCCCCAAGAGCTGGCAGACCGGCAGCCCCAGCGCCTTGCCCTTCAGATCCCACAACGCCATATCGATCGCGCTCACGCCAAAGGCCGCAATCCCTTCCGGGCCGTACCACCAGACATGGGCCAGCATCTTGTGCCAGGCGCGCTCCACATCACGGGCGTCCTCGCCGATCAGCAGCGGCGCCAGCCCCTGCTCGATGATCAGCTTCGTCGCCAGCGCCGCCTCGCGAAACTGGGAGATACACTCGCCCCAACCGACCGTGCCGTCATCTGCCTCAACCCGCGCCAGGGTGATGTAGCGCTCAATGCCCTTATAGTGGGGTTCCGGATACGCGAGCGCGAATGCTTGAACTGTGCGAATTTTCATGGCTCTTCCCTTGTGGAGTTATCGAGTTTGAGGCTTTAGTCCTCGGCAACAAGGCGGAAACGTGAGAAGGCGGTGTAACTGAAAACGGAACTACACAGCCGCGACTGATTCGCAAACCTGAATGAGGCGAGCAAAGGTGCTCTCTCCCCTCATTGTCTTATTATGGGCGGTCGGGCCTTCGGCCCTCCCTTGTGCAGGGGCTGCGCCCCCGCAACGCCCCCCTACAAAACCATCGCTCACCGACCTTGTGTGCGCATTCCAGCAGCGCCGCTCCAGCAACCTGTCTGCCGCCAACCGAATACGCAATCAGATATCCTGAATGGCGACATGGATGAAGGGCTGGTCAAGACAGGCACTGTATATGGCTTAGTAGTTACCTGAAAACTAAGAACTGACTACTAGGGCTCTTTGACGTTTGTCTGAACAACGACTTCCGGGTGCAAATTACGCCTGATCGTCGAAAGGCGGCGCAGCTGCGCAAAGAAAATTCGATACGCCTCTGGTGTTCTCCACGTCCTCCGCCGAAAAAAAGGTGTTCTTCGCGACCCTTCGCGTGACTTCGCGGATCAAATGGTTTTGTCTATTTCAACAGTAAAGCGAGAAACATCCCTAACAGGCCTGCAGGCTTTCAGTTCATGTTGACATCTGAACAGCCTTCCCAAAATGTCAACGGAACCAAAAAACCGCAGTCAAAAACTGCCCTTCACCACTGGCTTGGCGGTCAGCGTTGCCCGCATCGGGAAACTGACCGTAACCGGGCCAAGCAGCCCCGAAACCGTCTGCCCCGCAAAGACAAACTCGGACTCATAAGGTCCCGTGCTGAAATAGTTCGCCAACGTATTGTAGACGATCACTTCCAACTCGTTGTCCCCCTCGCGCACCTGGCCACTGATGTCATAGAGGTAGGGGCGTGCCAACTTGACGCCCACACTCTGCCCGTTGACAGTCACCTCCGCCGTCGTATTCACCGCGCCCAGGTCGAGAACGACCTCTCCCTGCAACTGCTCATACGTCAGGGTGAATCTCTTCTTGTAAACGGCGCCGCCGGAGTAACTCTCCAACGCATACTGGCTCCAATCACCCAACGGCAGCGACGCGTCAGCGCATTCGAAGCGAACTGGCTGGCGGATAGCCCCGCCGGCGTAGACCCCGGCCCTCTGTTCCACGCGCAGCGCCACCTGGGAGATATCCGCCACAGGAGCATCCAGCCGGATCTGCCCATCCCGGACTGCTGCTTCCACGCCGTCGACCCATACTTGAACGCCCTCGGCATCCACATCCAGATGCAGCGTATGCGTCCCCGCCGGCGCTTCGCACCTGTACCAGCCGACGCGTCTCTCTCTGTGCGGCGTGATCTCATATCCCAGCTCGGAAGGCTCGGCGAACCAGGTCAGCCGCGCCGCCGCACGGTCTCGTACCGGCGTCGTCGAAGGATCCAGCAGCGCAGCATACGCCCGCAACGGCTGACCGGGCGGCTGCACACAAGCGAGCAGGAGAAGATTTAACCCCTCCTGTAAGTCGACCTCTATCGCGGCCGGAACCGGCTCTCCGGATGCCTCCGGCAGCAGAGCTTCCCCATTCAGCCACGCCTGCTCCACCTGCCCACTGTCGGCCCCCAGATGCAGGACCCAGCGCCCAGCCCGCGGCGCCCGTACATGCGTGTACAGATAGCGGAGGCGCTCCTCATGCTCGTCGGCAATGTCGAAACACAGAAATGAATCCCCGACCCCTTGGCTCCCGCCCCATACGTCGGTGCCCGGCTGCCCGAATTCCTGCGAATAACAGACAGTCTCCCAATGCATCCCGCCGGCGTCCAGCGCATCCGTGTCGCCTGCGATCAAGGCCGCCACTTCCGGCGGAGCCTGCCCGCGCTTGAATGGGCCGCCGGCCCTCCAGTAGGGGCCAAAGCTATAAGTAAAAACGGGCCAGCTGCCGTCGTCGTAGTCGCGGCTGTGCCAGCCCCGCGCAACGCCCGCCGTCTCCTCCTCCCGGTAGCGGAACTGTCGCGCCTCCGCGGCGATGTGTTCATCGCTTGCCGGATCGCGGAAATCGCCCCAGCGGTTGTCCATCGTCGGCATCAACCGGAACGACCAGTCGCCCGTCAGGTGCAGCGGGGCCAGCGCCGAGGCGAAGCGGGCCTGTGCGCCATACTCGCGCCCTTCATGGCGCACGCGCACCGACTTAAGGCCCCCGTCTCCGACAGTACCCTGCACCGCAACGCTATCGCCCGACGCTTCCACATGGGTGATCGCCCCCAGATTGTCCGCCGTCACAGCCGGTCTATCCCCAGGCGGGCGCATCACCAGAACGATGCCCTGGTTGGCCTCCATCGTCAGCCGCACCGTCGTCTTGTCATCGGTGCAGCAGAAGCGGTGGTGGGGCAACACCTCGCCGCTCCAGCAGTCCCAGATCTCCGGTTCGCCGCGCACGCGCAAGGTAAACGTCAGATCTCTCCGCTTCGATTCGACATTGTAGAGGAAGTAGATGTCAAGCTCGCCTGCTTTCTGATGCGTGTGGAAGACGTTCTTCTCTGAAGCGACCACATCGCGGTCGATCGCGGCCGCGATCGTGATCGCGACATCAACCCCCCGCTGCTCCGCATGGGGCGTGCGCATCGTGTCCTGGCTGGGCAGGAAGATGCCCTGGCCGCCCTGCTCGTTGCTCCGCCGGTAAATGCTGTCCCCAGCCTGGGTATGCGCCTCTGAGCGATGGGCGGCCGTCTCGCTGGAAGCGATGCCAAAGATATGCTGCAACAGCGCGCACACTTCAGGATCATCGCGCCCGTGCTCCTGTGACGCACCGGGCAGCCGTCGGTAAGCCACTACCGTGCCGCCCCCGTCAAAGAACTCTTTGAGCTTTGTCAGCGTCTGATGCCGGATCGTCGTCATCGGCGGCAGCAGCACAGCCCGGAACCGGATACCTGCTATCTCCAGCGTCCCGTCGCGCACAAGGGCCTGGCTGAGAAGGTTGTCGTCAACGAAATCGAAATCAATCCCCTTCTCATAGATCTGGCGGGCGAGCGCAAAGGTGGACATCGCGCATTCGTCGGCCGCGCTCGTGAATGAATCCCCCCGTAACCAGTTGGCGTGAACCGTCGTCAGCGGGTAGAGCAGCGCCACATCCGCTACATGCGTTCCCTGGCTCATCACCGCGCTCAAACGCGACACATAGTCCACAAACGTCTGCCAGTGCTCCCAGTAGGGCTGGCGCCAGTGAATCGACGGCGGCACCCACTCGTACCAGCCGCCCAGCGTGTTGTACAGCCCGCCATGCTGATTGTACAGATTCAGCCCATACGCATAGTTCTCATTCGTCCAGGCAACGTTCTGCTCCTGCGACATGCCCCAGCCCGACCCCCAGTAGACGCACATCGAAGCCCGCTCCCGCTCGTAAATGTGCAGGATCGAACTGGACAGCTTGGCGTCGATGAAACAGCGCTGGCCGGGCAGGCTGGCCTCGGGATCCTCGTTGCCGGTGACGTGGAACCAGCGCATCAGGCGGAAAAAATCGCCGTAATGCCATGTCTGCCCCAGCATATCCTGCCGTCCCCAGGTCGCGATCGTGCCGTAGCGCATCCCCCGCTCTTCGTGCCACGCGTACAGCGGCTTGTAGAAGTTCTCCTCCAGCGCGGCGGACATCACCTCGTAGTAGTCGCAGCGGATCTTGTCGGTGAAATCGCCGATGTCGTGGAAGAGGCCGGCCAGCCAGGGCGCGGGATCATAACCCTTCTCCGCCTTGAACCGCTCTATCAGGTTCGGCGCGTAGAGGATGTTGCCGTTGAGCACATAGATCTCGTCCTGCCCGTAGAGGGAGAGCGTGCCGGGTATAAATTCGCGCAGCCGCTCTTCGTGTTCCTGCCAATAGACTTCGAGCCAGCGGGCGGCGACATGGGAATTGAGGTAATCTAGATCGTGCGGCTGGCTGGCGACGACCATCAGCAGCCAACCGGCCTCCGGCGCTGTCCAGCCTATCCGCTGCCCCTGCACAGCCGCACTGAGATCCTGGTGCGATGCCGGATCCAACCGTTCACCGTCCGTGCGGTATGCCGCCGCCGCCAGAACCCTCTCCCCCGCCGGCACCTCGATCTGCAAGGCACTGTTCCCATTCGAGCGCTCCTCGTGGATGACCAGGCGGCGGCCCGCCAACTCCGGCCGCGCGGCGCGTTCGGCCCGCAGCCGGTCCTGCCAGGATTCCCGTCCCTCCCAGCAGGAGAACCAGGCCTGCAGGCCAAGACGGCTATGTTCAGCCACCGAGTGGCGGAAGAACTCCCACCACTCCTCGCTGAAATAGGCCGGGTCCGTCCCGTACCGCTCGCCGTCGAGATAGCGCGGGTAGTACCAGGTCCCCCCCACGCCCTTTTTCTTCAGTTCCTCCAACTGCCAGGTCAGGCGCTCTTTATCCAGTTCCCCCGTCTCCCAGAACCAGGTGACGAAGTCGCTGTAGTCGAGGGAGGGTTGGCGAAAGAGTTGTAGCAGGGAGTCGTAGGATGGAGCAGTCATTTTAGAAGCTCTCAGCTATGAGGTTTTGATTCTGTCGGAGCGGGAGAGGCTCCTCTGTTACAACTGCGGGGCGATTGCGGAGGCGTGCGGCTTCATACGGGACTTGCGGTGCAAGTCAAAGACCGGAACGCATGTAAGAGGCATGGACAGCTGAATGTTATTCGGACAGACGCCCATCATTGTAACCGCAGGCTGTGACGGGTCAAACCGTATGCAGGAGGTGCTTGAGGGTGTGCTTGGGCTTGAGGGTCCAGCCGCACTTGCGGCTACTCGTCATCCTGACGCTCTCGCAGATACCTGTCAATCCGTGCGCCGTCCTCTCGCTCCTTGTCTCCCTTGAAGTAGAGCTCGATGAAATCAACGCGGCGTTCATGGATGAAATAGGCGAAGATGACGCGCAGCGAACTGTTGCGCAAATACTTGCAGGCCAGGCGGGCTTTGACGATTAACAGGGACTCGGTCTGCGTGAGGATGCTGACGCGCCTGGAGGGCGTTGGCGGTACAGCCGCGATCACTTCTCGAAACAACTGCAAATCTGTGGGGAGTGACCTGTACTTTCTGGAGAGTCTTCTGCGTTCTCGCTCAAATTCACGTAGTTCGCTATAGTGCATCGTCCGATTCACTTACGGAGTATCTGTCATCGCGATAGAAAACAGTCTCGTAAGGAATCGGTTTACCGTAGCGAGCACATTTCCAGGGGATGTCATTGTGCAAATACTCGGATAGTTCGGCAGCGCTCATGCCGGAGAAACGATCCAACACCTGCTCGATGTGTTCGATGTCACGCGCGCGCAACAAATCGGTATCAGAACGTCCGGTTGGAAGGTATCTGTTCTGGCTGTAGTTGTGGTAGACCTGCTCCGTCTTTTGGATTGTCCCTTCCTCTTCCATGCAGTGCAGAATCCGGGTTAGATTGACTGACGTCGGACCGTAGCCGTCCTTGATGTAAGTCTCACCCATCAGGTTCTCTTCGAACTTCTCGTAGTAGTCGAAGTCGATGAAATAGAAGAGGTTATGCAGAACGGCTTCGCCGATGTTCGGTTTGCCCTCGACCCTGCCGAGAACGTAGAGAATCACCTGCCGAAACACGTCGGGGCGTTCTTCTTCGACGCGAATCTGGAGCTCTTCGCTCTTCGGCGCTGCTTCGTCTATAGCCTGCCGGCGTGCGTGACCGACAGACCGCTTTTCAGTCAGCATACGGGAATGTCCCTTTTCTCCAGTATCGCCGTCCTGTGCTTCGGGGAACCGGCGCCAGGGACATAGGAAAGACGACCCTGGCGTGCCCTTGTGCTGCTCATTCTAAGCCAGGTCGCCTGAAGCGGCAAAGTTGATTGGAATTTCGCGTCGAGCGAATCAGACCTTAATCGCGCCTGAGGTGAGACCTGCCACAAACCAGCGGCTGGTGAAGACGAAGAGGATAACCAAGGGGATCGAGCCGAGCAACAGCCCCGCCATTGTCAGCCCGTAGCGTGTAAAGTACTCTGTCTGATAGGCCCACAAACCCGGTGTCAAAGGCAGAAGCGCCTGCTTCTGGACAGTCAGGTAGGGCCAGATCAGATTGTTCCACGTACCCAGAATGTTCAGAATCGCGGCCACGCCCAGCATCGACTTGCTCAGCGGCAGCGCAATCCGCCAGTAGCCCTGCCACTCGCTCGCGCCGTCAATGCGCGCCGCGTCGAACAGCTCCTTCGGCAGGCTTTCAAAAAAAGTGCGCAGGATAAACATGGCAAAGACCTGCCCGCTCGCGATCCACGGCAGAATCATCGCCCAATACGTATTCATCAGGCCGAGATCCTTCACCAGCACAAATGACGGGATCAGTGTCATCGCCGAAGGCACCATCATCAGCGACAGCACCAGGTAGAACAGCACCTGCCGGCCCGGAAACTCCAGAATGCCGAACGCATATGCCGACAGCGACGCCAGCAACAGGACGCCCACAACCGTCACGCCGCTAATGATCATACTGTTCTTGATGAACTCCAGCACGATCTCAAAGGCAAAGCCGTAATTCTCCCAGTGCAGCGGGAAAGTCAGCGCAAACGGCTGCCGGGCAAACTGCGGGATCGTCTTCAGCGAAATCAGGAATGCCATCACCAGCGGCGCAATCCCTCCTACCAGGAACAGACCCAATAACACAATCCGCCACCAGTCCCCGCGCAGAAACACGCCCACCTGCTCGCTTCTGGTCCGCCTGTACTGTTCTCTCGTCCCCGTCACCGCCGCACTCATCGCATTAACTCCCAACTGCAGTCTATCGTCTTGAGTCTATCGTTTCGAGTTTTTCGTTCTATCCTCGCACCAGTCGGTCTTACTAAAAACTAGAAACTGACAACTAAGAACTGCCTCTAATACTCCTCAGTCGTAATGAACTTCATATTGACCAGCGTCAGCACAAGCGTGAGGAGGAACAAGACGACGCCGATGGCGGAAGCGTAGCCCATCTTGTTGATGCGGAAGGCGTTGAAGAACATCCACATCCCCGGCACCATCGTGCTGTTGATCGGCCCGCCCTGTGTCATCGCAAAGACCGCCGTGAACTCCTGCACACCCCACATGATCGTCAGCACCGAAATCAGCTTGATCTGCCCGGCGATCAGCGGCAGCTCGATCGACCAGAAGCGCCGCATCTCTGAGGCCCCGTCGATCATCGCGCTTTCCACGATCTCGTAAGGGATCGCCTGCAAGCCCGCCAGCAATATCAATATCGCTACCCCGTCCACCCATGGGAAATTGCGCAGCATCACCGCATACAGCGCCACATTCGGGTCCGACAACCACGCCCGCGTCCAATCCTCCAAACCTGCCCATATTAAGATCGAATTCAGCGGGCCGACCTTGACATCGTAGATGAACTTCCACAGCATCAGCGGCACGATCGCAGGAATGACCACCGGCAGAATCATCCCCAACCGAAACGTATATTGCGCCCTCCCGCCCCGCAGCCGGTGAATCAGAACCGCGATAAAAAGAGACACGCCAACCGTGGAGACAACATACCAGGCCGCCAGTTGCAGCATGTGGTCCATCGAGTTCAGAAATACCCGGTCTTTGGTGAAGAGTTGGATAAAGTTGCCCAACCCCACAAAATCCGCGGACAGGCCCGGCGCCCACTTGTACACCGATCTGTACAGCCCTAAGAGGGCGGGATAATACATGAAGACGAGGAGAAAAACGAAGGTGGGCGCGATCATAGTGTAGGCGACGCGCCCTTCGTAGATACGTCTTCCGAGCGGCTTTCTGCGTTCCTGTATGTCCACGGCCTGGGACGCAGTATTGGGCAGGGCGGGCATCTCTTTTACAGCCATCAGCGCATCCTCATCCTTCAGTGGTTCGTGAATAGTGAACTGTGCCAACCGCTAACCATTTGCATAGATCAAAGGCAGATGTTCGTCGTCCGCGATCACTTCACCCACGCGCAGCCGCTCGGCCACCTCTGCCGGCAGCGCAGCCGGCCGGCCGTTGTACACAGCGCCTTCCGGCATGAACAGCATCGACAGCGCCCGCCGTGAACGGGTCGTCATGTTGGGGCCGGCCGCATGGGCGATCATCCCATTGACGAAGACGCCGTCCCCCGCCTTCACCTCCGCCGCGGCCGGCTCGATCTCCCTCCACTCGGGATACTCCTCCAGCAGGCCGTCGATCTTCGCCTCGTTCAGGTTGCCGGTCACATCATAGCGGCTGCTTTTGTGCGTGCCCGGCAGAAAATACATGCAGCCGTTCTGCAGCGTGGCGTCGTCCAGCGCAATCCACAACATAATCGACTGCCGCGAGTGGAATGGGTCCATCGCGTTGTCCACGTGCCAGTTGGTTGGGTGCGCCCAAGGCTCCTTCACCAGCGCATGGTCGTGGTACAGGCGGATGCCGTCCACGCCTGCCAACTCTGCCGCCAGCCGCCCCAGCCGTCGGTCCGTCACCAGCGCCTTGATTTCCTCACTCGTCTTCCACAGATTTACGCACTGTACGAAGACACCTTCATAGTAATCGTCGCGGCCCTGGTTGTGGCGTCCGTTGATCCTGAAGTGCCGCGCCATGCCGTCGGCCAGCGCGGCGCGCCATGCCGTCGGCCAGCGCGGCGCGCCATCTCTCCAATTCGTCGCTGTCCAACAACGCTTCGACGACGAGGAAGCCGTTTTCGCGATAGAACTCGACCTGCCCTTCAGGCAGTTGCGTGTTCAACTTGGCGCTCTACTATTCACAACTGTCCAAACGCGGCTATTGTGGAGGATTCCATTCCTGTGTCTTTGTGTCCGCAAGTCCACGTGAGTTGGATAGCGAATGTCATGAACCGAGTTGAGAATTTTCACCTGTCGCGTTGGTTCCGGTGTTAACGACAGTGGATTCTTGCAGCTTGTTCTTCTATCCTATTAACACGGGAATCCCATCGTGCTAATCTCATTTACTATTTCGCAAAGTTCTTGCCCGTTTCAATCGCTTGGCAAGTTGGGCAGGGCCTGCGCCCGGTGCCTTAGGTTGTCGCTCATAGCGTTCCAATATCGCCACTTCGTCACCGTATCGCTTTTCCTTGCGGTAGATTAAGGCAAGCTGCTCATAGTACCAAGGCGCTACGCCAGAGGGACTTGTCGAATCTTTCGATTCAGCTTCGGTAGCAGTGACTAGCTTTTGTAGCAACTTGATCGCTTTGTCGTGCTGTCCTTCTCGTTTCAACTGTTTAACCTGCTCAACGTGATCAGTAAAATGCTTGCCTTCCACGAATCCTGGTTTATCCCGACGGAAAAGATTTCTTACCATCACATAGTCTCGATTTCTTTCGCCGAAAGTAGTCAGTCGCCAGTGCAGTTATCGGCCATCAGCCACTGACCACTAATTATATTAAGAGGAGTGGGGAGAGCATCTCTCCCCACTCCTTTTCACTCATTCCTCGCTTCTAACACTCCAACCCTTCTACCTCGATGAAGCGGTCAGCGTAGGCGTCGAAAGACTCCTGGATGATGTTCAGGGCGGTGTCCAGGTCCATCTGATCCAGCATATAGGAGCGCCAGGCTTGGCCGGTCTGCTCCGCCGACTCCCCGTCCATCGTCACCACTTCGTACACAAACATTTGCGACTCACCAATCTGTTCCGTCAGCAGTGCAAACGCATCGCCGAAGCGGGGGTCGACCGGCACGTTCTTGACATTGGGCATGGTGGTGCCGATCTCGGACTGGATCGTGTACAGGTTGTCCGGCACCGAAATCCAGCGCATCAGGTCGATGGCCGCATCGATCACGCCGTCCTTCTCGGAACGGGTGGCGACTGCCACCTGGTCGCCCACGGGACCGCCAATCGGCCAGGCAGGTGTCGGCGGGTCGGTGGCATAGGCGCTGCTCTCTTTGGTCACAACCGGCGCGAAGAAGGTGCTCCACTCGAAGTCGACCAGCGGATCGTATTGCAGGCGTGGGAAGGACCAGGTGCCGTTTTCCATGATCGGCTCGATCTTGTTCAGGAAGCGCGAATGGGAGTCGGTGGCGCGGGTGGTCCAGTCCGCAGGCCGGTATTGCACGTTCTCTTTCCACAGCTCCATCCAATCCCGGTACTGGGGCAGGTGGGCGTGGAAGACGCCGTTTTCGACGGCGCAGGCAACCTCCTCGCGGGTGGCCGTGCCGCGGTCGGGGTTGACCTGCGGCTCGATCTCGCCGGCCATGAGCATCCCACCCATCTGCAGGCGGTACCAGTGGTCGGTATCGTCAACCGGGCCGGTCCAGCCGCCATAGGCGTCAATACCTTCATCGCGGAAGGCTTGGCAGACGGAGAGGAACTCGGCGTAGTTCTGGGGCGCTTCAAGGCCCAAATCGTTGAACCAGTCGACGTTGTAGTAGAAGAAGGTGGTGATGAGGCCGAAGACGATGTTGTAGTAACCGTCGCGCATCAGCGTTTCACCGGTCGGGATCGGGTAGAACTGGTCGACCCACTTGTCGCTGCCGGGGTCGCCGGCCGGGATGTAGGGGTTCGGCTGGTTGAAGTAGGGCGTCAACTCTGTCCACCAGTTCTTATCCAAATCGTCCTTGATGTGCCAGTGCGGGTGTGTCGTGATGTGCGGAATCGTCCCCGCCGTCTGCTGCGCGATCGTCCATTCACGGCCGCTGATGCCCTGGGGAACGCGGATCCACTCGATGCTCACGTCGGGGTGTTGTTCCGTGTACCCGTCCAGCACCTCAAGGACCTTGTTGTGCGGCAGCGGGTTGTCTTCGGAACGTTCCATGCTCTGGGTGGGCGTCCAGCCGCCCCAATACGTAACCAACTCCTTGGGTTCGCCCATCGCATCTTCACCATCGCCGGCCGGCGCTATCGGCGCCTGGCAGGCAGCAAGGCCTACGCCGGCGGTTGCGATACCAACAGTCTTTAGAAACGCGCGTCGAGAAACTGCACGGTCTGTCATCGTTCCTTTCCTTTCTTTGAAGTTGTGAAATAGGAATTCCGGGATGACCCGGCATGGTTTCAGTCTACTGTGCGGCCGTCAACAATGAGGCCCGCAGCCAATAGTTGTGTGACCGTGGTGAATCGGAGGAACTGTCGGTTTTCTGCTGGAATAGGCCCTCCTTTGCCGCCGAAGGGGCTGTGCGATGCGCTTCTGCTCCACTGGAACGCGGGGGTAAGTATAATCGGATTGGCGCCCTATGTCTAATAAATGTGGCTGATCGTTACAGCGGTTGACTTAACAACTCCCTATGCTATGGCTGTCCGAACGCCTGGCCTGCGCCGAACGCCTATATGCCGTCAAGCATAAGTGAGAAGTCCCAGGCGTAAGAGGTGTTTCCTCTCTCCCTCACTCCTCTATACTTTCTCCTTGCATATGGGCGCTCGGGACTTCGGCCCTCCCTTGTGCAGGGGCTGCGCCCCCGCAACGCCCCCTACAAAACCATCGCTCACCGACCTTGTGTCCTCATTCCAGCCATGCAGCTCCAGCAACCTGGCTGCCGCCAACCGAATACGCAATCAGATTGCCTGAATGGCGGCAGGGATAAAGGGCTGGTCAAGACAGACACTGTATATGGTTAAGTAGTAACTATGCCCTCAAGTATGAAGTGAGAAGCATCTGGCATAGGAGGTATTCTCTCTTCTCTCACCCCTCGCTACAGCGGTTGACTTAACAACTCCCTATGCTATGATTGTCGCAACGTGTACCCCGCGCCGCAAGCTTTTGTCACCGCAAATGAGGAGTGAGAAGCCCTATAAGTGTGAGATATTCGCTCCTTTCTCGCACCTCGCTGTCGGCGCTAGCAAAAGCCTGGATACGAGATCGTTTCGCCATGCGTTGTTCAACACCTGTCGACAGTGTATAGCAGACGGGGTACCGGCCACAGACCACTACACACAGGAGTTGCACGATGAGCAAGTTAGCCCTACTCGGCGGCGAGAAGGCCGTCACCACCGAACCCCATTCCGCCGGCCACCACCGTTCACCCATGTGGGAAAGCGGCAAGGCTGCCGACTGGGATGAGTTCTCCGAGGCCTTCGCCAAAAAGATGCAGGTCGCCTACGCCCTGCCCGTCTCCTCCGGCCAGGTCGCTCTCAACTCCGCCCTCGTCGCTGCCCAGGCCGGCCCCGGTGACGAAGTCATCGTTCCTTCCTTCACCTGGATCGCCAGCGTAAGCTGCATCATGCACAACAACGCGGTCCCCATCTTCGCCGACGTCGATACCAAAACATACACCCTCGACCCGGAGGACGTGCGCCGCAAGATCACGCACCGCACCAAGGCCATCATCGCAGTCGACCTCTACGGCCATCCCGCCTACCTCAAAGAGCTGCTCGCCATCGCCCGCGAACACGATATTGTCCTCATCGAAGACTCAGCCCAGGCCACCGGCGCCTACGTCGACGGCGAGATCGTCGGCGGCATCGCCGACATCACCTGCTTCAGCTTCGCCGGCAAGCCGATCGCCGCCACCAGCGGCGGTGTCATGACGACCAACAGCCGTGAATACTACGAGCGCGGCGCTCTGGGCGGGCAGCATCCCTCGACCCTGTCCAAGATCCTCACCAACTCCGAGCTCCTCAAGTACGCATCGACCGGCGGCTACGGCGACAATCACCGCATCGACCGCTACGCGATGACGGTGGCCTACGAGGCGTTGGAGACCTTCGAGGAGGCCAACGATGCCCGTATCGCCAACTGCGACCTCCTCACCCAGGAGCTGAGCAAGGTGAAGGGGATCACGCCGCCCCAAGTCGAGCCCGGGAACAAGCATGTCTACCACATGTATTCCAGCCTCTACAACGAGGAAGAGCTGGGCGTGCCCAGGGAGGTCTTCGTCAAAGCGATCAACGCTGAAGGCGTAACCGCCCTCACCTACGTCAACAGCGCCAACTTCCTCTTCCACCCCGGCGGCAAGCCAATGCCGTCCGGCCCGATCCACCATCGCGCCATCTTCCAGGAACAGAACGTCTACGGGCACGGCTGCCCCTTCCAATGCCCCCATTACGACGGTGAAGCGGACTACTCGATCGGCTCGCTGCCCGTTACCGAAAAACTGGTCGACCAGGAGTTCAACTTCCTGCAGCCGCATCTCTCCGCCCCCAACGGCCCCGACCAGATGGAGCAGGTCCTGGACGCCGTGACCAAGGTGGTCGACAACATCGGCGACCTGGAAGGCTACCAGGTCGACTAACAACTGGCCATAGCGGTCATGCGCTGCCGCCGCGCCGTATGCGCGCGAGTGGACTGGAGAGATTTCAATGTTGGAAGAACTGAGCCACGACCAGTGGCAGGAATACGAGCGTGAAGGCTATCTACGCCTGGGACGCTGTCTGACCGACGATGAACTGGCGGCGCTGCAGCAGCGCATGGACGGGATCATGCTCGGCACCGCGCCGGTCGACTATAGCCGCATGATGATGCAGCTGGACCGCATCCCCGGCAAGACCGATGCACCCGGCAGTGGAGGGAAAGGGCACAAAGGCGCCACCCTCCACTATCGCAAAATCCAGGATCTTGAGTTCGACCCGCTCTTCCTGCGCTATATGCAGAAGCCGCTCTTCCGCCACATCTGCTGCATGGTATACGGCGCAGACACGACGGTCGCCTGTATGCGCGCCATGTTCATGAACAAGCCCGCGGCCGACCCCGCAGATGGAGGCGGCGGGCAAGCGGGGCAGTCCGTCGGTGGCACCCACCTCGTCTGGCACCAGGACCGCTGGACCTATTTCGACCGCGATCCCCTGATTACCATCTGGACCGCGCTCGACCCGGCCACCGTCGCCAACGGCTGCGTCTACATCGCCCCCCGCCGCCATCACGCCCTGATCAACCCCAGCGACGTCTCCGGCTTTATGACCGATGATCAGGCCCAGGCCCTGGTTGCGGAAGTCGAGACGATCCCGCTCGAAATGGAGGCCGGCGAAGCCGTGCTGCTCCACAACTATCTGCCGCACAGCTCCGGCGTCAACAGCACCGCCACTGCCCGCCGCGCTTTCAGCGTCTGTTACATGGATGCCGCCACCGTTGATTCCCAAAACCATGCGTACTCGCTGATCTTCGGCGACGGCGCGCTCGACCCAGCGCGGCTATAACGGCATTAACAAGGAGTGGGGAAAAGAAAACACCTCCCGCTCCTCGATAGCGGCCTTACCGGCACATACATTTGTCACCAACCACTTGTCACCAGCCACCACAGTTTCAGGCAGGAGAGTAAAATGCAACCCGAAATCGCACTGGCTAAACGGGAACAGATGCTGCAGGATGGCTTCTGCTTCGTTGACGACATCCTCACCGAAGAGTTTCTGCAGGAACTGCGCGACGAATCGGAGCGCCTCATCGCCGCCCACGTTCCCCCGCCCGACGTGAGGTACCAGGGCCAGCACGTGGATGTAAGAGGTGAGGAGAACGACGTCATCAGGAGGCTCTTGGAATGGCAGCCGGCGCGGCAGGCGCTCGACGAAATGGGGTTCGGTGATTTCGAGAGCACCGGCGGCATCATCATCCTCACCAAAGATCCGGGCGAACCGGCCCTCTACTGGCACCAGGACTGGGGGAGCTGGGAGGATCCGATCAGCCTCACGCCCTGGCCGCAGCAGATCTTCGTCTCCTACTATCTGAGCGACACCAGTGTCGAGAACGGCTGTCTCAAGGTCATCCCCGGCACGCACCACAAGCGTATTACGCTGCATGATGAACTGGTGCCCGCGCACGAACAGGGCGCGCGCTACATCGAAGAGGACCACCCCGTCATGTTCGGCGACCATCCCGACCAGGTCGATATATGCGTGCGCGCCCGTTCCTTTGTGTTGGCGGACGCCCGTATTCTGCACTCGGCCCGCCGCAATCTGACCGATGAACGCCGGACGCTGATCCTGGCCTGGCACCGGCGCCGCGACGAAGTTTGGGACAAGCCCCCCGCCTACTGGCAGGGCGAGATTCCTGAAGCCCTTGCCAACCGCGACGCCAACCGGGAGTACGCGCGCTCGCGCATCCCCGGTGAATATCTCGAATTCAGCGACCAGTAAGGTGCTATAATACTATGGGATAACCCCAACGGGGCCGGGAGCTTGTGAATCTCGTGAAAGAAGGTGAGCTTCCTGCCTTGCAGTTGCGAAGTCGTTACAGAAGATCGTGATTTCAGGCGAGCGTTATGCTGCGCTCAGGTAGCGACGCGGTAGTGCATGTACCATTTGGTCCGCTTCCTTGGTCAGGCTGATTTTCAGGAGTGCACAAGCGAAGGTGATTTCTCTCTCCGCATTCCCTGTTTTTGGGCGGTCGGGCGCAAGCGCCCTCCCTTGTGCAGGGGCTGCGCCCCCGCAACGCCCCCCTCCAAAACCATCGCTCACCGACCTTGTGCGCTCATTCCAGCCGTGACGCTCCAGCAACGTGGCTGCCGCCAACCGAATACGCAATCAGATTGCCTGTATGGCGGCAGAGATAAAGGGCTGGTCAAGACAGGCACTGTTTATGGCTTAGTAGTTACTCGTGGAGTTTGATTAGGGCGTAAAGGTAGGCTTATTGCACCTGACCCCTGTGGAAAGGGAGTTGAGCGAAACGCTTGACCGGTCAGCCCATCTGCTGACCTGAAAGAGCGTCGAGAAAAACGTAAACCCTTTGTTCAAGGAAGCGATAATCGATCTTGATGAATATGCCAGCGATGATACCGATCAGGCCTACAAGATAGACATTGCATGAAATTTCTTGTTATACTTGCTTGCATTCTCCCATGGGACTCGCTGGATGGATATGCCCGGCGCGAGCAGAGGCAGAATCTCCTTGCAAGCCGAAGTCGCGTTGGCCGAACGGTGCGTGCCAGTACAGAGTGAAGGGCGCCTATTGGGCCCACATCTATTTTCTTGCTCGTAAAAGGAGCATCGATTCCAGCAGAACCCCGACAGTTCCCCCGATTTACCACAATAAGACTACAATTTTGACTGCAGGCCTCACCGTTGACAGCCGCACTATTGACCGAATTCATGCCGGCTCAGACCGGAATTTCTACTTCACTACTTTGCAGAAGGAAAAGGAACAATGACAGACCGTGCACTTTCTCGACGCGCATTTCTCAAAACGGCAGGAGTCGCAGCGTTAGGGGTAGGCTTGGCGGCCTGCCAGCCAATACCCCCGATCCCCGACGGCGAAACCGCGATGGGCGAAGTAACCGCTGCCCAGGTGACCGACCCAGAAAGCCTCAAGGCCTTCGTCCTCGGAGCGAAGGCGCGCATCGAGGCGATCACTGACATGAACGAAGGCGCAAAACTCAGGGAGGGGCTGAAAACCGAGGGCTACTGGAAATCCGGCTCGACCTTCCTCATCATCTTCCTCATGAACGGAGACGCGTTCATTCACGGAAACGATCGTGAAGCGGAAAGCAAAAACCTGATGGGTGTCGAGGACGAACGCGGAACCAAGGTCATCGAGAAACTCTTCGCGGCCGCTGCCCAAGGCGGTGGCTTCGTCAGATACGACGACGAGGGCCCAAAGACCGCATACGCTGTCGAATACATTTCCGGGATCACCGCAAGACGATTCGTACTGGTCGGCGGCTTCTCGATGGACGTCTCCAATGTCCCAATCCAGATCGCGGATCTCCCCAAGCCCCCCGTTACCGCGTCGGAAGTGGTGGACCGCGAGACACTCATCGCCTTTGTCGAAGCCGCGGCCGAGACCTACAGCAATGCCGTCTTGTCCGAAGGCTACAGCGCCCTCACCGGGGTCCGAAACGCCTTCCGCGTCGAAGGAGGGGACTGGAAGTCAGGCTCCATCTACCTGTATGTCGTGAGTGGCGGCGGCGTCACCCTGTTTCATGGGTCCGAGCCGTTTCGCGAAGGCATTACCACGGACATGACGAGGACGGACTCCAAGGGCGTGAGATTCGCCGAGGAGCTGATCGGCGGCGCACGCCGCGAAGGTCGGAAGTTTCTGCGCTATCACTACGACAACCCGGCCATCCAGGGAGACGAGGAAACCGGTTCGCCGAAGCTCGGCTACGCCGTGAGCTTCCAGCCGCCCAACACGGAACAGAAGGGCGTCATCGGCTCCGGCATCTATATCGACACAGACGAGGAGTAAACCTCGGCGCACGGGACCCCACGCTCCCGATGCCGGGCTTCTCTTGCGGCAGGTTTGGTCACTTTGGCACGACCGGCGCGTCGGAGTAGGGGGCGCCTATGGCCCGCCGCGCCTGTGCGGACAGGGCGGCTTGGACGATAGCGGCGCCGTTCTGTTCGATTGTGGCCGGTGATTGAAACGCTGATGTCTGCATTGCGCTGCCCTTACTTGACCGATAATCGTTTACAGCCGCAGTTCAGTATGGTGCGGGCAACGATAGTCGATGATCTGCCTTTGCCCATTGACCAGCTTAGGACAATCGTCGGCGAAGGAATTGCCGGTCTCGCCTTCCCAAAAGCCGGCTCGTAGCAGTCTGATCAACTCTGGAAGAGGAGCGAGTGAAGATTCTTCCGGATGAGCGCAGCTTGGGCGGGCAAAGGTGAAGACGTTCAGAGATATGAATTCCAGAGGATAGCTCTTGCTTTACACTCCTGACTTTTCATTTCTTATCACTGGCAACCGGATACTGAACTGATGCGATTTGCCCTCTTTGGCGCCGGCCGCGCCGGCACAATCCACGCCCGCAACATCGCCGCCCATCCCCGCGCCGAGCTCGTTTACATCTTCGACGTCGATCAGGCCGCCGCGCAGCGCCTCACGGACGCCCGTCTGCTGCACTCGGCGCGCCAGAACCTGACCGATGAGCGCCGGACCCTCATCCTGGCCTGGCACCGGCGACGCGACGAAGTTTGGGACAAGCCCCCCGCCTACTGGCAGGACGAGATTCCCGAAGTCCTTGCCAACCGCGACGCCAACCGGGAGTACGCGCGCTCGCGCATTCCAGGCGAACATCTCGAATTCAGCGGCCAGTAGGGTATTATACTTTGGGATAACGCCAACGGGGCCAGGAGTCTTTGAAACTCGTGAAAGCAGGTGAGACGCCTGGCTTTCAGTTGCGCAGTTGTTGCAAAGAATCGTGATTTCAGGCGCGCGTTATGCTGCGCTCAAGTAGCGACGCGGTAGCGCATGCACCATTTGGTCCGCTTCCGTGGTCATGCTGATTTTCAGGAGTACACAAATGAAGGCACAGATTGAGATTCCCCAAGACGTTGTTGCCGACTTTTGTCAGCGCCACCAAATTCGTCGCTTGGCTCTTCTACAAAAGAGTCTCACGTCGGAGGAAGACTTGGATCTCATCGTGGAGTTTGATTCGGATGCGAAGGTAGGGCTGTTACAGTTGGCTCGTTTGGAACAGGAGTTGAGCGAAGCGCTTAACAGGTCAACCCATCTGCTGACCTATAAGGGCGTCGAGAGAAGCTCTAACCCCTTCTTCAAGGAAGCAATTGTCGATTCAGCTGTCATTCAGTATGAGCACGAATGATGACAATGTGCGTCTTGTTGCCATGGGAGTCTATGCCACCAAGGCGGTAGAAATTCTGGGCACGACAGGCCAGGATGAGTTGGAACAGAACGAGATAATGCAGTTCGCTCTGATAAAGCTGGTGGAAATTGTAGGCGAGCCGGCCAATTGTGTTTCCGAACAGACGCGAAGGAGATACAGTGAGATCCCATGGACTGACGTCATAGGAATGCGCCACCGGCTAGTTCACGATTACGAGGCTATTGATCTCAGTATGGTGCGCGCAACAATTGTCGACGACTTGCCGGCGCTAATCGAAGATCTTAGAGCGATTGTTGGTGAAGGAGTTGCTGATCTTGCGTTCCCAAGGACTGGCCCTTAGCCGCTTCGTTACCTGGGGAAGAGGAGTCAGTCATGATTTTTCTGGAGCAGCGCAGACTGGATCATCCCGACTCCCCGGACGCCATGAAGGTTGAGTTTCAGAGAGTAGATTTTACAACCCATCCCTGACTATAAAACTTTCCATCGCTGTTCAGTTGGCCCATAAGCCATGCGATTTGCCCTCTTTGGCGCCGGCCGCGCCGGCACAATCCACGCCCGCAACATCGCCGCCCATCCCCGCGCGGAGCTCGCTTACATCTTCGACGTAGACCAGGCCGCCGCGCAGCGCCTCACAGACGCCCGCGGAGGGCAGGTCCCCCGCGGCGCGCATCAGATCTGGGAAGCGGACGACGTCGATGCCGTCCTGATCGCCTCATCGACCGATACCCACGTCGACCTGCTTCGCCAGGCCATGCAGGCCGGCAAACCGACCTACTGCGAAAAGCCGATCGATCTCGATATCGAGAAAGTGAGAAATTTCGTGGACGAAGTCTCCGCGAGCGACCCGCCGGTATTCATCGGATTCCGCCGCCGCTTCCAGCCTGAATTCAGTTCCATGCAACGGCAGGTCCGGGACGGCGCAATCGGACAGATCGAGTCCATCCGTATCATTGCCCGCGACTTTGCCTTGGCTCCTCTCGCCTTTCTGCAGCGCTCCGGCGGCCTGCTGCGCGACAAGATGATCCACTACTTCGACCTGGCCCCATGGCTCGCCGCCGAGAGGCCAACCGAACTGTACGCAACCGGCTCCTGCCTCATCGACCCCGTCGTCGGGCAGATGGGCGACGTCGACACCGCGGTGGCGGTCCTGCGCTTCCCCAGCGGCGCGCTCGGTACAATAGAGAACGGCCGGCGCGCGGTCTACGGCTTTGACGACCGGATCGAGGTTTTTGGCGCCGAAGGTATGCTGCAAGGCGGCTCGGCCCCCGCCGACAATCTGGCCCGGTTCACCGCGACGGGCATCACGCAGAATCGCTTTCCTGACTACTACGGCGAAGAAAGCTTCGCCTACGCGCTCGATGCCTTCATCACCACGCTCGAAAGCGGCGCGGCCGTCTCGCCCTCGCTGCAGGACGGCTACCAGGCCCAGCTGCTCGCCGAGGCTGCGCTGGAGTCCATACGCTCCAACCGGCCGGTGAAACTCCAATGGACATAGAAAAATTGTAACTACCAAGCCACAGTACTTGACCAGCCAGTCGTCCTTGGAACCATTCAGGCTCTTGGTGACGCTACTGGTATACAGCCGCCGCCATGCTCGCCAGCCGACACGTTGCGAAGAAGGCACACGGTCGGTGAGGCATGTTTTTGTAGGGGGGCGTTGCGGGGGCGCAGCCCCTGCACAAGGGAGGGCCGAAGGCCCGACCGCCCAAAAAACAGAGAATGAGGAGAGAGTAAACACCTTCACTCGCCTCATTCAGGTTCGCAAATCAGTTGTGGCTGAGTAGTTACGAAAAATTGAACATTGCAAATACGCCACCGCTTCGCCCTATGCACCCGAAGGAGATCCCATCAGCTCGCGCCTGCCTATGAACGCCAATACTGACCCTTCAGCGAACGCCTATCAACTCCACGACGGAGAGAGCGTCCTCCTCCTCGACGAAGCCCTGATCCAGGAGGAAGACGGCATTACCCGCGCCGTCCAGCCCTGCACCAAGACCCCGTTCGTCATGGAGCCCGACCCGGACAAGCCCTGGGAGGCCTGCGGCCCCGGCATGAGCAAGCGCATCCACCTCTACGGCACGGCTCTCTACGACGATCTGGCAGGCAAGTATCGCATGTGGTACTTCGGCCGTATGGGCCCCCACTGGCGCGTGCCCGATGGCAACTACCAGATCCCCGGCCTCTATGTCCCCCGCACCGACGAAAGACCCTTCCACTGCAACGGCGTCACCGCCGACCGCCATGGACGCGCCTTCGTCGACAACGATCGCGGCGACCTCACCCTGTACGCCGAGAGCGACGACGGCATCAACTGGACCAAGCCGGAACTGGGCATCTTCACATTCAACGGCAGCTCAGCCAACAACATCATCTGGGATCTCCACGGCGCCTCTGTCTTCATCGACCGCGACGAGGAGGATCTGGACAAACGCTATAAAGCCATCGGCTTCTGCCGCCGCTACCGCAGCATCTTCCTGCTCACCTCCCCCGACGGCATCCACTGGGACGACAACGTTACCGTGACCCTGCCCGAGCAGGGGCGCGTCCATAACTGTCTTGAGCCGGTGGTAAAGCGCAGCAACGAGGGCACATTTAACGTCACCTGGGACGCGGCCGCCTCCCTCTACCGCGCCTATTCCCTCCAGCGCTTTGACGATAGCCACAAGCGGCGGGTCATCTGCTATTCGGAAAGCCCCTCTCTGGCCGGCCCCTGGAAGGACTCCTACCCGATCCTGGAGCCGAGCCACTGGGACGACGAGATCGCCCGGCGCAGATACAACGCGCTGCGCGCCGAGTTCCACAACATGTCCGCCTTCCGTTATGGGGGCCTCCATATCGGTCTGCTCGGCGTCCTCTACGTGACCGCCGAGCAGATCCCGGGCGAGAAGAATCAGATCCCCTGCGACGGCCCCATCGACGGCCAGTTCGTCTACAGCCGCGATGGCATCAACTGGCAGCATGCCGACCGCGCCCGCACCGCCGCGCTCCCGCGCGGCGCCGGCGACGCCTTCGACAGGGGCATGATCATCGGCACGGCCAAAGAGCCGATCGTCGAAGGCGACGAAATTCACTGGTACTACACCGGCTGCGAACACACCCACGGCGAAGTCAACATGGAGAAGCGCGTCAAGCGGCTGGGGCGTGCCACCTGGCAGCGGGACCGCTTCGTCGCGCTCGCCGCGCCCGGCGAGGGTACAATCGTGACCAAGCCCTTGCACCTGCCCGCGGGCGCCGGCGCGCTCGAGCTGAACGCCGATGCCGCCGCTGGTCAGCTGCGCGTCGAACTGTGCCGCCCCGACGGGCGCGTTCTGGACGGCTTTGCTCGCGCCGACTGTCTTCCACTACAATCTGACGACCTGCACTGGCAGATCAGGTGGAAGAACGAGCAGCAAACAATCGAAGGCCCGGTCCGGATCCATTTCTTTCTTAATCGGAGTAAGCTTTACAGCTTCACATTTCAAACCTGACGACAACTGGCCACAGAGCACGAACAATCAGATCGAGGACTCCAATGAGCCTGACAACCCAAGAAAAAGAATCCTTCGAAGCCAACGGCTATCTGCTCAAAAAAGGTCTCGTCTCCCAGCGGGAGATCGGGCAGATCCGCCAGGAATTGCCAGACATCCACCGGCACATGGTGGCTGACCCGCCGCCTGAAGTCCACGTCGCCTGGGAGGACGAGGACGCGCCCGATGAGAGCAAAATCATCCGCCAGCTGATGCACAGCGAGCTGGTCAGCCCTACCCTCAACCGCATCCTGCGCAGCGACACACTCGTCGAAATCGTAGCCGAGCTGATGCACCCGCAAGTCGCTCTCTACCACAGCAAACTCCTGCCCAAAGAGGCCGGCATCGGCGCGGCAACGCCCTGGCATCAGGACTACGCCTACTGGAAGACCGACGAAAACCAGCCGATGATGCTCAACTGCCAGCTCGCCATCGATCCGATGACCCTCGAAAACGGCTGCCTGGAGTTCATCCCCGGCAGCCATCGCTGGGGACTGCAGGACCATGAGCGGCACCAGGAGACCTTCGGCATGTTCCTGCCCGGCCGCTACTACAAGCGGGACGAGGGCGTGACCATCCCGATGGAGCCGGGCGACGGCATCTTCTTCACATCCCTCGTCATCCACGGCTCCGCGCCCAACCTGTCGCCCCACCCCCGCTGGGCCAACACCTTCGCCTACAACGTGCCCGGCAACGGCGAGCACCAGGTCCGCGAAATTCTGCGCTGACGCCAGTGGTCAGTGAAGTCGCTAACCACTGGAAACCGGCCGATGCGGGGCCGCTATGTCGCACCCTGCCCAAATTGGTTACAACGGTGGTTGTGTGTATAATTGCCAAGCACCGATTCTGGACATTGGGTGAGCCATTGACCCCTTCCCCCAATTATCGAGGCTTTCCCCACTGCGGCCTTCCAAGACCTGCCCTATTTGTCCAGTTCTGCAATCGCAGAAATCCGCTTAGTTTTCAATTCTTGTTTTGCTGTTTTCGGTCCTCAGCAACTTCATGCCGTTCAGGCCTGGCGCATGCTACTGAGAACGAAAATCGACCACTGAACACGTGCAGTTCGGTATCCAACCAACCCATTGGAGGAGATTTCATGACCCAGAGGCACATTTCACGACGAAGATTCCTGCAGGTATCCGCCTTTGCCACCGCTGGCGCGGTGCTGGCTGCCTGCGGCGGCGGCGATGCGCCTGCCGCGGAAGCGCCCGCTGCCGAAGCGCCGGCCGCATCCGACAGCGGCGACGCGATGCCCGCATCCCAGTACAACGAAGCGCCGATGCTGGCCGATATGGTCGCCAACGGCGAAATTCCCCCTGTAGACGAGCGGCTGCCAGCCAACCCGATGGTGATCGAACCTCTGAATGAGGTCGGTCAGTACGGCGGCACCTGGCGCCGCATCGGTGTCGGCCCCGGCGATGCCGGCATCTTCAGGTATCGTCTCATGTACCCGCAGTTGGTGCGCTACAACACCGACGGCTCCGATATCGGTCCCAATCTGGCCGAATCCTGGGAAGTCTCCGATGACGGCACGACCTACACCTTCCACCTGCGTGAAGGCGTTAAATGGTCGGACGGCACCCCCCATTCCTCCGGCGACTTCATGTTCTGGTATGATGACGTGCTCGGCGATGAAGACCTCGCCCCCAGCTTCCCCGTCTGGCTGACCGTCGGCGGCGAGCCCGTCGTCATGGACGCGCCCGACGATCTCACCATCCGCTTCACCTTCCCCGGCGCGCACGGCATCTTCATGACCCTGATGGCCGGGGCCAACGGCGCTTCGATGACCTGGTATCCCAAGCACTATATGTCCCAGTTCCATCGCAACTACACTGACGAAGAAGAGTTGAACGCACTGGCGCAAGAAAATGAGTTTGAATTTTGGCACCAGTACTTCAACAACCGGCTCACCCCCCGCCTCAATACCGACGTGCCGTGCCTCTTCGCCTGGCGCTTCACCAAGATTACGCCCGAAGTCCCCGTCGTGCTGGAACGCAACCCCTACTACTGGAAGGTGGACACCGCCGGCAACCAGTTGCCCTACATTGACAAGGTTTCCACCGACATCGTCGAAGACTCCGAAGTCCTGAATCTGCGCGCCGTAGCCGGTGACATCGACATGCAGCACCGTCATATCCTGATGGAGAACTTCTCGCTCTTCAAGGAAAATGAAGAGGTCGGCAACTACGAGATCCTTCTCTGGAAGTACGGCGAAACGAGCGATGCCGTCATCTCCTTCAATCTCTGCCATCCGGACCCGGTTCTGCACGAGATCTTCAATGACAAGCGCTTCCGGTTTGCCATGTCCCACGCGATGAATCGCGATGAGGTCATCGAGGCCGTCTACCTCGGCCTGGGTGAGCCGGGCCAGCCGTCGCCGCTCGCCACCTCGCCCTTATACGATGAGGCGCAGGCCAAGAACGCCCTTGAGTACAACCCGGACCTGGCCAACTCCATGCTGGACGAGATGGGCCTGACCGAGACGAACTCCGATGGCATCCGCCTGCGTCCGGACGGCGATCCGCTCAGCATCGTCTTCAACTACGCCCCCGTCTTCGGCTCCTGGCAAAGCATCGGTGAACTGATGCAGAAGTATATGGCCGACGTCGGCGTGCAGCTGTCGCTGAAAGAAGAGGCCCGTCCGCTCTGGAGCCAGCGCGTCCAGGCCTCCGAGCACGATATGACCGTCTGGACCGGCTCCGCCGAGTTCAACCCGCTGATCGACCCGCGGCACTTCCTGCCCTTCTCTCAAGGCAGCTCCCACCACGTCGCCTGCCATGCCCTCTGGTACAATTCCGGCGGCGCCAACGGCGTAGAGCCGACCGGCGACCTGCGCACTACCATCGACCTCTACGAAGCGATCAAGGCCACGCCGGATGTAGACGAGCATAAGCGCCTCTTCCAGCAGATCCTCGATCTCAATAGGGAAAATCTGTGGACGTTCAGCATGGCGGTCGGCCTGCCTGCGCCTGTCGTCGTCAGCAAGAACATGGGCAACGTCCCGCGCGAGGGGGTCTCCTCCTGGCATCTGCAGACGCCCGGCAGCACCGTGCCGGAGCAGTACTATCTCAAGAGCTGATAAATTCAGCGGCAGTTGTAAGTGGTCGGTTGCCAGTACATTCACTGGTGACCGACCACAGGCCGCTGGCGCTTCACTGACTACTATCCACTATCAACTAACCACTGGTGTTCAATGTCCTCATTCATCTTCCGCCGCCTCATCCTGATGGTGCCGACGCTGTTCATGATCTCCTTGATCTCCTTCGTCATCATCGAACTGCCGCCCGGCGATTATATGACCTCCTATATCGCCAACCGCATGGCGATGGGTGACGACGTTCGCCAGGACGAGATCGATGCCCTCGTCAAACAGTACGGGCTGGACCAGCCGGCTCCCGTACGCTACACCAAGTGGCTGGGCAACGTCTTGCAGGGCAATTTCGGCTTCTCCTTCGAGTGGTCGCTTCCTGTCAGCGACCTGATCTGGGATCGTCTCGGCCTAACGGTGGTGGTCGCTTTCGCCGCGCTCATGTTTTCCTGGGTCATCGGGCTTGTCGTCGGCGTACTATCAGCCGTCTACCAGTATTCGATCGCTGACTATTTCTTCACCGCTCTCAGTTTCATCGGCCTCGGCACGCCCAACTTCATGCTCGCCCTCATCATGATGTGGATCGCTCTTGCCTATTTCGGCGTCAACATCTCCGGCCTCTTCTCACAAGAGTTCATCGACGCCCCCTGGAGCTTCGCCAAGTTTGGCGATATGCTCAAACATCTCTGGGCGCCCGCCATCATCGTCGGTACAGCCGGCTCCGCCGGCCTCGTGCGCACCATGCGCGCCAATCTGCTCGACGAGCTCAGCAAACCCTACGTCGAAACCGGACGCGCCAAGGGCCTCAACGAACTCAAGCTTGTGCTCAAATATCCCACGCGCGTGGCCCTCAACCCCTTTGTCAGCACCATGGGCTGGGCCTTGCCGCAACTCGTCTCCGGTTCCATCATCGTCTCCGTCGTGCTCAGCCTGCCCACCACCGGTCCGCTGCTGTTGCGTGCGCTCCTGACCCAGGACATGTATCTGGCCTCCAGCTTTCTGCTCATGCTCAGCACATTGACGATTGTCGGCACGCTGATCTCCGATATAATGCTGGCCTTGCTCGATCCCCGCATCCGGATGGGAGGCTGACATGACCACAGAACAGCCGGCCACCGGCACCGTACAGACCGGCGATCTCCACCAGGCGCCGCACGACACCGACACCTACCTCCCCATCGAGGAAGAGGAAGAGCGCGTCTACATCGCTACGCCGCTGCAGATGATGTGGTGGCGCTTTCTCAAACACAAAATGGCCATCATTGGCGCCATAGTCGTTATTCTCCTCTACGTGGTCGCCATCTTCGCCGAGGTGCTCGCCCCCTACAATACCGATACCTACGAGGTCGCCCTCACCTACGCGCCGCCGCAACCGATTCACTTCTTCCATAACGGCGAATTCCAGGGCGCACCCTTCGTCTACGGCCTCACCCAGGCCCGCAATCCCGATACCCTGCGCATGGAGTTCCAGATCGACGAATCCGTGCGCTACCCTCTCCGGTTCTGGGTCGAAGGCGATCCCTACAAGCTCTGGGGCTTCTTTCCAAACAGCCGCCATCTCTTCGGTATCGGCGACCCAATTTTCGACGCCTCCGCCGCGGTAACTACAGATACCCCGTCCTTCTCCGTCATATTTCTGCTCGGCGCCGATAAGCTCGGCCGCGACATGTTCACCCGCATCGTCTACGGCTCCCGCGTCTCTCTCTCCATCGGCCTGATCGGCGTCGCGCTCAGCTTCGTCTTCGGCGTCGTCCTCGGCGGTATCTCCGGCTTCTACGGCGGCGTAATCGATGTCCTCATCCAGCGGGTCATCGAGTTTATCCGCTCCGTGCCCTCCATCCCTCTGTGGATGGCCCTCAGCGCCTCCCTGCCGCAGGACTGGTCCAGCATCAGAGTCTACTTCGGCATCACCATCATCCTCTCGTTGATCGGCTGGACATTCCTGGCACGCGCCGTGCGCGGCCGCTTCCTCTCCATGCGCGAAGAGGAGTTCATCCTCGCCGCCCGCTTCGCCGGCGCCGGCGAAATGCGCATCATCCTGCGCCACATGGTGCCCTCCTTCTTCAGTCACCTGATCGCCTCCGCCACCCTCGCCGTCCCCTCCATGATCCTCAGTGAAACCTCGCTCAGTTTCCTGGGCCTGGGGCTGCGCCCGCCCGCCATCAGCTGGGGCGTCCTCCTGCAGGAATCCCAGAATCTGCGCTCGGTCGCGCTCGCGCCCTGGCTGCTTCTGCCCGGCGTCTTCGTCATCATCACCGTCCTCGCGCTCAACTTCTTCGGCGACGGCCTCCGCGACGCAGCTGACCCGTACCACTAGTGGTCCCCGGCCTGCAGTTTCCAGTTTCCTAAAACCTCTGAAACTACTAAGCCACAACTAATTTGCAATCCTGAATAAGGCGAGTGGAACTGTTTACTCTCTCCTCACTCCTCTATACTCTCTCTTTGCATTTGGGCGGTCGGGCCTTCGGCCCTCCCTTGTGCAGGGGCTGCGCCCCCGCAACGCCCCCCTCCAAAACCACGCCTCACCAGCGGTGCGCCGTCATCGCAGCATGCCTGCTGTCGAGCAAGGCGCCGCCGGCCAACCGTTCACTCTGATCGCGGAGGAAGGAGATGGCGGTCGTGTGGTGAAGGGCGCGTAGGCACGCCTGAGCGGGCCTTGGGAATACCGGTCGTGGGCGACACGCTCGCGATTGCCGGGCGCAGCTGATCTGCATGGTCGTAAAGTGAAAATGGTTGAGCTGTTACCTGAAAACCCAGAACGCAAAACGCACAAAGGGCCTACCCCCATGCGCACGCAACACCCAAACATCCTCGTCTTCATCTGCCACGACCTGGGCCGCTACCTGGGCTGCTATGGCGTCCCCGGCGTCCGCACACCGCATATCGACGCCTTCGCCGCATCCGCGCTCCATTTCGAGAACAGTTTCTGCGTCGCGCCCCAGTGCAGCCCCTCCCGCGCCGCCCTCTGGACCGGCCGCTATCCGCACGCCAACGGCGTGGTCGGGCTGGCCCACTCCGGATTCGCCAATGACCTGCACCCGGACGAGCAACATCTGGCCCAGATCCTCTCCGCCAACGGATACGAAACCCGTCTCTTCGGTACCCAGCATGAGGCTAACAGCCCGGAACGTTGCGGCTACCAGCATGCCCATCCGCGAGGGGTCTGCGCCGAGCTGGCAACCGCGTGCTGCAGTTTTCTGGCGCAGCGCGAACAGGATGCGGCCCCGTTTTTCGCGCAGATCGGCTTTACCGAGCCGCATCGTCCGTTCCCGCATGATGTGCCGAAGATCGACGCAGATGCGGTCGCCATGCCGCCCTACCTGCCGGATATCCCCGAAGTGCGCGCGGATATGGTCGATATGGAGGCCTCGGTTGCTTCGATCGACAAGGCGTTCGGCAGAGTGCTCGAAGCGCTTGAAACCGCGGGGGTGGCGGACGATACCGTCGTTGTCTTCACCGCCGATCACGGCATCCCGTTCCCGCTGGCGAAGATGAGCCTCTACGACGCCGGCATCGAAGTGCCGCTGCTCATGCGCATCCCAGGTTTAGAAGGGAGCCGGCGCTATTCGGAATTCGTCACGCACGTGGACTTTGTGCCCACCGTGCTCGACATGATGGGGATTGAAAAGCCGGAGAATCTGCAAGGGGACAGCTACTGGAATCTGCTATGCGGGGATACCTACAACCCGAGCGAATACGTTTTCTCCGAAAAGACCTATCACACCTACTACGATCCCATGCGCGCCATCCGCACAGACCGCTGGAAACTCATTGCCAACTTCGAGTTCGCGCCGACGATCGAGACGCCGCCCGACTACGTCAGCAACGCCAAGGGGTACCCTGAAACCAGCATAGCCCTGGACATACCCTACACAGAGATGTACCATCCGCCTTTCGAGCTGTTTGACCTGGAGCAGGATCCGTTGGAACAGAACAACCTGGCCGAAGACCCGGACTACGCCGGCATAAGAGACGATCTGGCGCGGCGTCTGCGCGACTGGATGGAAGAGACGGACGATCCTCTTCTCGAAGGGCCCGTGCCGCAGGCCACCTACACCAATCGGATGCGGGCCTTCAAGAGCATCTGAGCATTGGCCGTAGGAAGACCCCTGCGATCCTCTCAACGGCTTCTAACATCTCTGCCCCGTAAACGCGGCAGAATTCGCCCCGTCCGCCGGCAATATGAGCGGTACACTTCTCCGTACCGCGCCAGCAGAAGCGCCTCCTCCGTGCGAATTCGGCTGGTCACGTCCAGGCAGGTCATGCCGATCCACAGGCCGCCCACCAGCCAGTTGGCCGAAAGCAGCAGCGGCGCGCTGAGAATCAGCAAGAAAGCGCTGTAAATGGGATGCCGCAGCCAGCGGTACGGCCCTGTCGTCACCAGTTGATGGTCAGCCTGCAACCGGGCCGCGTCGCTCCAGTGGCGGCCCAATTCGTTCTGCGCCCACTGCAACAGCCCAAAACCGGCCAGAGCCAGTCCCAGTCCTGCCCAGCGCAGACCATCCCCTACAGAGAGAGCAGCCCAGTTCAGCCACCGGGGCGCCACTAGATAGAGGAGCAACACCACAGGCGGCAGGATGATAAGAACTGTCGTCACTCGCTGTGCCAGCATGCTCTTGTGGGTCGACAACCGCGCCGGATCGTCCGCCTCGTACTTGTGCGTGTAATAGCCCCGATGCGCTACAAAAGCAACAAAAAGTACGGCCAGGATTATACGAAAAGAGATGTCCATAGCGGATTCCTGCGATCAGTTACCAGTTAGTTGCCAACACCCGCCCCCAGCCACGCCCCGAACCATTCGTGGCTCAAGCGGTGATTGTACCCATGCGGACCGGGATGCACGCCCAGCGAGCAGCGCTCCCCGACCCCCAGCAGCTCGTACGCACGCGCCGCCGCGGCGAACTCCTCGCGTACAGCCGCTATCGGGAAAATATCATCCTGTTCCCCCGCGATCGCCCGCAGCGGCCGCGGCGCGATCAGAGCCGCCAAGTCTCCCATCTCCGCCCATTCCAGGATGCCGGGCACGTAGTTGCACTCGCAGTGATACAGGTCGTAGATCGACGCCCGGAACGAGCAGAGATAACAGCCCGGCACGGCGACGGTGATCCGCTCGTCGACCGCCGACAGCCACAGCGCGATCGTGCCCCCGCCCGAATTGCCCGTGCAGCCCAGAACGCCCGGCACCACATCCGGCCGGCTCTGCAGAAAAGCGATCGCGCACATGCCGTCCCAGCAGCGTTCTCCCACCAGGTTGCGGCCCGCCATCTGGTAGGCGAAGGCCAGGTGGCGGCAGGAGTTCTCGTGCACGCTGCCGCGCCCGTCCTCGGTCTGCCGCTCGCCGAAACCGCGCTGCTCTACCGCGCAGACCAGATAGCCGGCTTGCGCCAGCGCCTGCGCGTAATTGTTGTCCACCTTGAGCCTGCTCTCCCGCTCCGCCGCGTTGGGATAGTTGCCCAATATCCACTGCACCGACGGATTGTGCCCGTGAAAGACCAGCACCGGCCGGTAGGGCGGCTCCGTATTGGGGACCAGCAGATAGGCGGGGATGCTCACGCCCTCGCCCGCGTCCAGAAGATACTTCTCCTCCACATAGCCGTCCCGTTCCACAGCTTGCAGCTTCTCCGCCGCCACCGCCGCGGGCGGCGTGCGTTCGGCCAGGCCGAGCAGCTCCAACGTCTTCGCGCGCAGCGCCCCCTGCCACGCGCCAAACTCTGTTTCCGTCCGCGCCTCGAACGCCAACCTGCGCGGCGCAGCCTCGTACACCGCATCCACATGCGCCTGCAAAAGAAATCGGGAACTGCCCATCGGGAAATCTCCTGTTCCAAATGTAAACTGAACGCTGCGCTGACCGTCCAAGGCGGGCGGCCCGACTCGAATCATACCCGCCCCCCGTTCGGACAGCAATCGCGCCGGCTACACACCGCTGCCAAGTAAATTTTCATTGGTTGACAGCCCAATCCGGCTACAGTACAATGCGGCCCTACCGGAAGTATACATCCCAAGACGCTTGGCCGCGCCTGGGCGCGAAAGGAAATATCAGACCCACCCAGAACACCAGACAATTCGCCGCGCCGCCTATGGCGGACGGTAGACCTTTTCATAGTGCCAGGGGGCATCGATCAGCAACCCCGCAGGGCGGGTGTTACTCCTCGGTTTTCTCTTCAAACAGCTTTCCGCATCAAGTCAAAGGAGAAAGGTCATGGCAAGACGCAAGATCACCCGGCGTAAGTTTATGCAACTCTCAGCTGCCGCAACAGCTGGCTCACTGCTGGCTGCCTGTGGCGCCGGCGGCGATGAAGAACCGGCCGCCGACCAACCGGCAGCTGAGGCGCCCGCCGAATCAGCGGAGCCCGCTGCAGAATCCTCATCTCAGTACAACGAAGCGCCAATGCTCAAAGCAATGGTAGACGCAGGCGAGTTGCCTCCGATAGATGATCGCCTGCCGGTCACCCCGCGCATCGTCACCCCCATCCATGAGGTCGGGACCTACAGCGATTCGATCCGCGGCTTCACCCTCAACGAGACCGACCGCGCCGCCCCTGCCTACATCGTCAATCGCGGCTTTATCGACATCCCCACCGACCTGGAGGGATTCGGTGCCGGGTTGCCGACCGGCGGCTGGGAACCATACCTGGCGGAAAGTTTCGAGTGGAACGGTGACGCCACCCAGCTCACGATCCATATGCGCCCGGGCATGAAATGGTCGGACGGCGAACCGTTCACTTCCGAGGACGTTCTCTTCCTGTGGGAGGATCTGTGGTTCAATGAAGAGTACACGCCCATAGCGCCTACCCGCTGCTTTGTGGATGGCCAGCCGGTGGTCCTGGAGACGCCCGACGATTACACATTGGTCTTCAAGTTCCCGGCCCCCTATCCCACCTTCCCCTTCCTGTTCCGCGGCCGCCTGCTTGCCACCACGCCCAAGCACCACCTCAAGCAGTGGCATCCCGATTACACCGATGGGGCTGAATACGTCGATCTGAGAGAGAATAACGACTATCTCGATCCCGATTTCCCCGGCGTAACTCCCTGGATCTCGAAGGGCTATGACGAATCAGGGCTGCGGCTGGAACGCAATCCCTACTACTGCGCCGTAGATACCGCCGGCAACCAGCTCCCCTACTGCGACAACTACCTCTTCCCCTACGCCGGCACCCAGGAGAACGCCGTCCTGATGGCAATTGCCGGCCAGATCGACGTCGGCATTCGCAACATGCAGCTGTTCGAGAGCCTGCCGACCCTGCGCGAAAACGAGGAGCGCGGCGACTACCGGCTGCTGTTCTGGCCGGGCACCTCTTTCACCACAGGCAATCACATCACCATCAACTACCGCCTCCAGAACGAAAAAGACCAGGAGATCGCCGAGTTCTTCCGCAAGAAGTCTTTCCGCAATGCCTTGTCGATGGCCATCAACCGCGACGAGATCAACGAAACGCTCTACTTCGGCGCCGGCCGGCCGTCCAGTTATGCCCTTGCCTCCTCATCCCCCTACTGGGATGATGACATGGATTCCATCACCATGGTTAACGGCCAGTTCGACTTGGCCCAGGTTGACAGTATCTTCGATGAACTGGGCCTGGAGAAGGGCGATGATGGTATGCGTACATTCCCCAGCGGTGAGCCGGTGACGATCATTCTCGATGCCGCCACCGAGATTACGGTGCATCAGCAGGTCGCGGAAATGGTCGTGGCCGATTGGCGCGACGCCGGCCTCGACGCCCGCCTCAACGCAATCCAGCGCTCGGTCCTCTTCTCCCGCTGGCGTGCCGGCGAGTCCCATACTTACATGTGGGGCACCGATGCCAACGAAATCCCCCTGATGCGGCCAAACCAGCCGATCTTTACCCCCAAGGGGCATGCGCTTGATATGTTGCCGGTGCACTACAATGACGACCCCGAGTGGCTGCAGGAACTCGGACCGCCCGAAGGCGGCGACGCGATGTTCGCCCTGCAAAATGAGATCAAGAAAGAGATCGACCCTGTCGAGAGCAAACGCTTGCACAAGGAGCTCTTCAAGTACCACACTGACTGGCAGTTTGACATCCATATTGTCGCCGACGTGCCGCTCATGGTCCTGGTCGCCAACCGCGTCGGCAACTGCCCCGAAGTAGCCAATGGTCTGCAGGACTTCACCTACGCCTATCCGGAGCAGTTCTACATTAAGTCGTAACAAAAGTAAGGAGTGAGAAACTACGAGGAGTGAGTTTGGCCGCCGCTGAATCCAGGTTTTTGGACATTCGGCGGCGGCCAAATGGAGAGGCGTTTTCTCTCCTTTCTCACTCCTCTTCACTCTCTCCTCTCACGGCCACAGGCCGCGAACCACCGCAGTCCCGGGGTCCAGATGCTGGATTACGTCATACGCAGAGTGTTGATAGCAATTCCCACACTCCTGCTTATCTCTTTCATCTGCTTTATCGTCATCAATCTCCCCGCCGGGGATGTGATCACCACCTATGAGCAAAACCTCATAGGCAACCTCGGCTGGGGTGAAGAGGAAGCCAGAATAGAGGGCGACAATATCCGCCGCGAGTACGGGTTGGATCGCCCGATACCGATTCAGTATTTCTATTGGCTTTTTGCCTTTCTGCAGGGCGACTTCGGCGTCTCCCTCGTCACCTACGACCGCGTCGCCTCCGAAGTCATCTGGACCAACCTGGGCTATACGATGCTGATCGCTTCGCTCTCTCTCGGCCTTTCGTGGGCCGTGGGCCTGCCGATCGGCATCTATTCCGCCACCCGTCAATACTCCGTGTCGGACGGCGTTTTTACCGTCATGAGTTTCATCGGCCTTTCCATGCCCGGCTTCCTGCTGGCGCTGGCCATCCTGGTCTTCATGACCTTCGTCCTCGACGCGCCTCTGCTCACCGGCCTCTATTCCCCCGAGTATGTCGACGCGCCCTGGAGTCCGGGCAAAGTCAGGGATCTCGCAGCCCATATCTGGCTGCCGGTTCTCGTAGGCGGCATTCCCGGCATCGCCTCCCTCATGCGCATCATGCGCGGCAATCTGCTCGACGAATTGGGCCGCCAATACGTCGAAACCGCCCGCGCCAAGGGGATGGCCGAAAAGGTCGTCATCATCAAACACGCTGTGCGCGTCGCCATCAACCCGCTGATCAGCCTGCTCGGCATGCAGTTTCCGGAAATCATCTCCGGCAACGTTATCACCGCAATCGTCCTGGGCCTGCGCACCATCGGCCCTACGCTCAACTCCGCCCTCCAGGCCCAGGACGTCTATGTGTCGTCCGCCATCCTGATGATCCTGAGCGTCATGCTCGTCCTGGGTAACCTGGTCGCCGACCTGCTGCTGGCCTGGATCGATCCGCGCGTCCGCTTCGACTAGCGCAACTCGCAACCGCTGCTACTGGCCGCGAGCCAGTAGCCACGAACCACTGGTGTCCTATGAGCGCCTCCACCGATCAGATACATGGCGCGCCGCGTCCGCCCGCCGCTGATATAGATGTGGCCTCCACCGAAGATGTGGCCTCGCGCGGTCGCATCCTCAGGGCGCGCATCATGGCCAACCGCCTCGGCATCATCGGCATCGTCTGGCTGGTGTTGATGGTCACTGTAGCGCTCTTCGCCGACTTCATTGCGCCCTACAGCGTCGACCACGTACACAACGAAGCGCTGCGCGCGCCTCCCCAGCTCGTGCATATCTTCCGCGACGGCAGGCTCACCAGGCCCTTCGTCTACGGCTTCAAGAGCGAAAGAGACGCCCGCACCTTTCTCACCACCTATACCGAAGACCCGGAACTGGTCTACCCAATCCACTTTTTCGTCAACGCGGAGCCTTACAAGCTTTGGGGCCTGGTTTCGAGCAACCGGCGCCTCTTCGGCGTTGAGGAAGGCGGCATGGTCGCTCTCTTCGGTACCGGCAGGCTGGGTCGCGACGTCTTCTCGCGCGTCCTCACCGCCACCCGTATCTCTCTCTCCGTGCCTATCATCGGTATGCTCATCAGCGTCATCCTCGGTTCCGCTATCGGCGTGGCATCCGGCTACTGGGGCGGCGTGGCCGATATTCTCATCCAACGCCTCACCGAGGTGCTGATGTCCTTCCCGCGCATCCCCCTGTGGATGGCCCTCGCCGCTACCTTGCCGCCCGAGCTCTCCTCTCTCCATCGCTACCTGGGCGTCACTATCGTACTCGCACTCATCGGCTGGGCCGGGCTCTGCCGCCAGATCCGCGGCAAAACACTGGCGCTCAAAGAGTCGGACTTTATCATGGCCGGGCGCGCCGCCGGCTCCAGCACGCCAACCATCCTTTTCCGCCACCTTATCCCGAACTGCTTCAGCCATATCGTCGTCGTCGCCACCCTCTCCGTGCCCGGTCTGATCCTGGCCGAAAGCTCGCTCAGCTTCCTCGGCATCGGCATCACCCCCCCGCTCGTCAGCTGGGGCACACTGCTTAAAGACGCCCAGTCCGTGCAGGTCCTCACCAAGCACCCGTGGCTGCTGGCCCCAGGCGTCTTCATGGTCCTGACCGTCCTGGCCGTCAACTTCCTGGGCGACGCACTGCGCGATGCACTCGACCCGTACTCCGAGATCAGATAATGGCAACGTTCCGCTTCTTCTCCCGTCGACTCTGGCCGCTGGCAACCGGTAACTGACAATGCCCGATTCGCAACCAATTCTCGAAGTCCTCGATCTGCACGTACATTTCAAAATGTTGGCCGGCGTCGTGCGCGCAGTGGACGGCGTCAACTTTACCGTCGAACGCGGCCGCTGTCTGGGTATAGTCGGCGAGAGCGGCTGCGGCAAAAGCGTCACCGCACGCTCGATTTTGCGCCTGCTCCATTCCAGCCAGACAAGCGGCCAGATCCTCTATCACCCCGATGGCGACGACGAGCCCATCGATCTGGTAAACCTGGATCCCAGAGGGGATGCCATCCGCGCCATTCGCGGCAAAGATATCGCCATGATCTTCCAGGAGCCGATGACATCCTTGACGCCGGTCTACACCATCGGCGAACAGATCATGGAAAGCATCCGCCAACACCAGGATCTGTCTGAAGAGGAATCCCAGGAACTGGCCATTTCCATGCTCAACAAGGTGGGCATTCCCGATGCCGAACGCCGCTTTGCCGACTATCCCCACCAGATGAGCGGCGGCATGCGCCAGCGCGTCATGATCGCCATCGCCCTCTGCTGTGAGCCGCGCGTGCTGATCGCCGACGAACCGACCACCGCCCTCGACGTGACCATCCAGGCCCAGATCCTGCGCCTGATCCGCAGCCTGCAGCAGGACCTGGACATGAGCGTGATCATGATCACCCATGACCTGTCCGTCATCGCCCAACTGGCCGACTTCGTCGTTGTCATGTATCTGGGCCAGATGGCGGAAAAGGCACCCGTCGTCGAGCTGTTTCAGAATCCCAAACATCCCTACACCCAGGCGTTGCTCCGCTCCATCGTGCGCCCGGATACCCCGCCGCGCGAGCAACTCCACTCGATCAGCGGCTCCGTGCCCGATCCGCGCAACGCGCCCAGCGGCTGCCGCTTCCGCAATCGCTGCCCGTCCGTCCATGATCGCTGCCTCGAGGACCCGCCCGTCGTTGAATTCGGGCCGCAACATACCGCAACCTGCTGGCTCTATGTCGACGAATAGAGCCCAAGACAGTTCCTGACCACTGACCACTAACCACTAACCACTGGTGTTCAATGCCTGACACACCTATCCTGCAGGTCGAAAATCTGAGTAAATTCTTCCCCGTCCAGCGCGGCCTCTTCCGCCGCACTGTGGGCCACGTCAAGGCCGTCAACGATGTAACCTTCACCGTCAACAAAGGTGAATGCGTGGGCCTTGTCGGCGAGAGCGGCTGCGGCAAAACAACCGTCGCCCGCTGCCTCCTCCGTCTGGTCGAGCCGGACCAGGGCCGCATCCTGCTGCACGGCGAACAACAGACCTTCGATATCGCCTCCGCCTCGCGCAAAGAGATGTTGGATGTGCGGCGTCAGATGCAGATTATCTTTCAGGACCCCTTCTCCTCCCTCGACCCGCGCTGGCGCGTCACAGATGTGATCGCCGAACCGCTGATCGCCCAGAAAATCGGCCGCGCCGAAGCCTCCAGACGGGTGCTCGACATCCTGCCGACCGTGGGGCTCGGCGCGCATTTTGCCGACCGCTTTCCCCATGAACTGAGCGGCGGTGAACGCCAGCGCGTAAGCATTGCCCGCGCCCTGGTCGTCTCCCCCCCGCTCGTCGTCGCCGACGAACCCGTCTCGGCCCTGGACGTGTCCGTTCGCTCCCAGATCATCAACCTCCTGCTCGACCTGCAAAGTCAGATGAATCTGACCTACGTCTTCATCGCCCACGACCTCAGCATCGTCAAGCATATCAGCCATCGTATTGCCGTCATGTACCTGGGGCGGCTGGTCGAGTTCGGCACAACGCAGCAGGTCTTCGAGGAGTGCAAGCACCCCTATACCAAGGCCCTGCTCGCCTCCGTCCTCATCCCCGACCCGACCCACCGCGAGCAGAGCTACGTCCTCGAAGGCGAGGTGCCCAGCCCGCTCAACCCGCCCAGCGGCTGCCACTTCTCCACCCGCTGCCCCTTCGCGCAGGAACAATGCTCAGCCGAAGAACCGGACTTGCGTGACATGGGAAACGGGCACTTGGTTCGCTGCCACTTCGCCGAAGATCTGGACCTCAGCGAAGGTGTCTTTGCCCTACCGCTTGCGACACCGTCTGCCAGTGCCTGATCGCCCACAACTGTACCGGCCCCTGGCAACCGGTCAGCGCTTCCACTCTTAAGGATCGTTCTCGTGACCTTGCGCTCCCTCTTCTTCTTTGACGACTGGTGTCTGGCCCGCCGCGACAACATCGCCCGCCGTCTGGGGCAGCCCGAATGGGTGCGGGATGCCACCTACGCCGACCCAACCGAAAACCCGTTCAGCTACCCAACCGTGCTCTACGACGACCAGCGCAAGCTGTGGCGTATGTTCTACCTCGGCCGCGAGACGATGCCGGGGACGGTCTATCGCAAGGACGAGTGGTTTCTGACCGCCGAAAGCGAGGACGGTATCCACTGGGAACGGCCGGACCTGACCGCAACCGTTCCGCTGCCGTCGCGTATGCGTCCCCACGAGATCTTCGACCGGCAGCAGATGTCCACCGGCGGCTCGATCTTCCTCGATGAAAGCGCGTCCGAACGCCGCTTTAAGTGGCCCATTCTCGCCATCGAAGAGGACGGCCAACGCGCCTCGCGCCTGGCCTGGTCCGCCGACGGCTACAACTGGCAGATCGATCACGACTCGCGCTGGCATCCCGGCACGCCCGACCCCGGCTTCTTCACCTATCGCCACGCCGAACGCAACAGCCACATCACCCTGGCCCGCCCCAGCCACGGCGACCGCCGCATCGCCCTCATGGAGACGCACGACTGGCGCACCTGGAGCGAACCGGAGGTCATCTTCCATCCCGACCCTCTCGATCCCCCCATGAGTGAGTTTTACGGGATCGTCGTCCTCCCCTATAAGGGAGTCTACGTGGGCATCCTCTGGATGTTCGAGACCGACCCGCATGACCTGCGGTGGCAAAAGCTGGAGGGGAAGATCTACGGCGAGCTCGTCTACAGCTACGACGGACTGCGCTTCCAGCGCTCCCTGCGCCAACCATTTATCGGCCTCAACGAGCCGGGCGAATATGGCGGCGGCGGCATCTATCCCTGTTCGATGGTGGTCGACCACGAAGGGCAGATCCGCATCTATTCCGGCGGCACCAAAGGGGAACATTTCCAGGCGCGCACGCTCAGCCGCGACGAGCCCGACTACGCCGCCATCCTCATGCACCGGCTGCGGCAGGACGGCTTCGTCTATCTTGAATCAATGGCCGGCGCCGGCTATCTGACGACGCGCTGGGTGCGAATCCACGACGAGCGCCTGCTGCTCAACGTGCAGGCTCCTTACGGCGAGGTGCGCGTCCAGCTATCGGACCTCGAGGGTAAACCGTTGCCCGGCTACACCTTCGATGAGTGCGAGCCGTTCCGTGGCGACTCGACCGCCTGGCAGCCCCAATGGCAAGATCAGGCCGGCCTGGCCGAACACGTCGGCACACCGCTCCGCATCGACGTGCGCCTTTACCATGCCCGCCTCTACGCCATCCACGGCGACATCGAACTCGTCTACGCCAGCAGCCTCAGATGACTTGGTTTTTGGGAGGAGTCCCCCGAACTCTCGACTTGGTCGTGCCCAAAGGCCTAGGGCGAGGGGCACGCTGGCACCTCTTGTAGATGCTGGTCTTGTATTGGCCAATTCATGGCTAATTCATGGCTAATTCTGGCCAATTCATGGCCAATTCTGAAACCCGCGGCGCCAACCCAATCGCAGTCCACCCTTCTCGGAGATCAGGCAATGGCAAACGAAACACTCTACAACGGCATCACCCTCCCGCAGACCTGGCCGCCGCGCAACGTGATCGAAAGCTCCCGCGAGCCGATACCCGTGCCCTATCTCTCCCATCCCCCACAGGTCATCCCTATCGACCTGGGCCGCCAGCTCTTCGTGGACGACTTCCTGATCGCAGAGACCTCCCTGACACGGGCTTACGGCAAACCGGAAATCCACCCGCAAAGCCCGGTGCTCAGCCCCGAAACCGACGAGGAGATGGATTTCGGCTTCTGTCCGATGGCCGCGCCATTTAACGACGGCGCCTGGTACGACCCGCAGGACAACCTGTTCAAACTCTGGTATATGCCCGGCTGGTTCCACAGCACCGCCCTCGCCACCAGCACCGACGGCATACACTGGGACCGTCCGCAACTCGACGTCACGCCCGGGACCAACCTGGTGTGGCCGAACAACGATGGCTCTGACCGCGACGGCTGTCTCGTCTGGCTCGATGGCGACACACCCGACCCCGCGCAGCGCTACAAGATGTTCCAGTTCTACCGCCACTACAAGCCCAATCCAGGGCAACCCCCCATCCCAGCCGGCAGCTGGCCCTCTCAAAGGGCCAGGGGGGAGATGGTCTCCGAAGGCTGGGCCCAGGTCTCGCCCGACGGCATCCACTGGAGCGATCCGGTCATCACCACACAGGTCGGCGACAACACATCCTTTTTCTACAACCCCTTCCGCCGCAAATGGTGCATTAGCATCCGCCGCGCCGCCCACATCGACGAGACCACCAGGCTGCGCGCCCGCTTCTACCGCGAATCGGACGATTTTCTGCAAGGCGCGCAGTGGGACATGGATACCGACGAGGCCTTCTGGCAACGCATCGACCATCACGACCAGCCCGACCCCGCCCGCCCCAACCATCGCGTCGCCCTCTACGATGTGAACGTGACCCCCTACGAGAGCCTCATGCTGGGCATGTTCGCCATCTTCCGCGGCCCCGAAAACGACATCTGCGCCGAGGAAGGCGTCCCCAAAACCATGGATCTGGAGCTGGCCTACAGCCGCGACGGCTTCCACTTCAGCCGCCCGGACCGCACCCCCTTCCTCGCCTCCAGCCGCAAAATTGGCGACTGGAATCGGGCGTACTTGCACGCCTGCGGCGGCCTCTGCATGGTCGTCCACGACCGCATCTTCATCTATTTCACCGGGTTTTCCGGCCTGTCACCAAAACTGGGTTCCAACGACATCGGGGATTCCGGCCTGTCGCGGCGTGTCATGTACGCCGGCGCCAGCACCGGGCTGGCCACCCTCCGCCGTGACGGCTTCGCAAGCATGGAGGCCGGCGCCGGGGGCGGCACACTGACCACGCGCCCCGTTACCTTCAACGGCGGCCGTCTTTTCGTCAACGTCAATGCGCCGCAGGGCGAACTGAGGGTATCCGTGTTGGACAGTAACGGGGAAACTGTGGAGGGGTTGGGCGCCGATGCCTGCGCTGCGCTCAGCCTGGACAGCACCTGCGCCGAAGTGACATGGTCGTCCGGCGCCGCTCTCTCCGCGCTCGCCGGTCAACCCTGCAGACTGCAATTCCATCTGCAATCGGGGCAACTCTTCTCCTTCTGGGTGACCGATGACCCCAACGGCGCCAGCTACGGCCACATGGCCGCCGGCGGCCCCGGCTTCACCAACGGCCGCGACCTGCCTCAATCCCAATAGCCTGCAAGCCCGGCACACAGCAGAGATTCACTGCCGTTACCGACCACTAACCACTAACCACCGACCACCGACCACTGAAGTTTCACTCCCGCAGCCGTTCAGCGGTCACGTAGTACGCCCCGGCCAGCGGATCTCCCTGCTCGTCACGCCACCAGCTCTTCACCGTGGTCGGCCCGCGTTTCACCGCCATCTCAAACGTCTGCCCCGTCGCGTCCGGCGCCACCGGCAGCGTCTGCTCGCTGCTGCCCACCTGCAGCCAGGCGGCGGAAACCGGCAGCGCCTTGCCCGCCGGCCAGCTGCCGTCCACGCCCTGCATCACCGGCGCCGGATCCGAGATGCCCAGGCCGGACTCCTCCGGCCAGCGCCGCAGCGTAAAGCTGTAGAGACCGGCGCGCGCCGCTTCAACGTGCCACGTGCCGCTGTCCATCACCGGCCCGCGTATGCCGCGCTGATTATCCGCATACACCCACGCCCAGTCGCAGCTGCACAGCCGCGCCGGGTTCTCCGCATCGGAGCCGATCGTCAGGGCCTGATAGCTCGTGAGCGTACTGCCTACGTCGTCCCACCAAGCCCCGTACTGCCCCCGCAGCCGCTTGACCAGCTCGGTATTGGCCGCGGCCACGTCCTGCTGCTGGCCCGGGTCCTCCCCAATGTCGTACAGCTCCCGCCCATCGACCAGCCGCCACTGCCCCCACATCACCGCGGCCCGGTCCCTGCCCGTAAAGCCGAATCCGGCGCCTTCATTGGCGTGCCCATACTGCACCACCGACATCCGCTCCGCCACCGCCTTGTCCGGCCGCCGCATGTGCGCAGCCAGCGACAGACCGTCGCACGACCAGCCGTCCGGCGCCTGCAGGTCACACAGATCGATCAGCGTCGGCAAAATGTCGACCCCGCGCGTCACGCCGCCCACATCCCGGCCGCCTTCAAGCCCAGCCTCCGGCCAGCGAATAAAGCAGGGCACCCGGTGGCCGCCTTCGTATAGCGAAGTCTTCCTGCCCCGCATCCCCGCATTGTAGATCCCCTCTCCCATCGCCGTGCCATTGTCGGTCATGAATATCAGGATCGTGTTATCACGGATCTCGTTATCCAGCAGGAATTTTTCCAACTGCGCCATATTCTCGTCAATGTTGGCGATCATGCCGAAAAAGCTGGCCTCATCCCGCTTGATGCCGTCCACATACGGCTGCCGGTATTCATCGGGAACCCAAAACGGGCCATGCGGTGCATTCGTCGCAATATAGGCAAAAAACGGCTCATTCCGATCATGGCAGCCCTGCATCCACCGCATCGCCTCCTCGAACCAGACGTCGGTGCAGTAGCCCCGGTACTGCTTGATCTCATCCTTATGGCGGTAGTGGTCGTCAAAATAGTCGTTCCCATAGTAGTCGGCCGCCGAGGTGATGCCGAAGGCGGGATGATGGATCGTCTCATGGAAACCGCGGTCCTGCGGCCGGTAGGGATAGTTGTCGCCCAGGTGCCATTTGCCGAAATGGCCGGTGTGGTAACCGCTGTCTGCCAGGATATCGGCCATCGTCGGCAGGTCCGCGCGCAGCAGCGAACGCCCCATACAGACGAACGTCGCCCCGTTGCGCAGCGCATCCTGGCCCGTCATCAATTCGCCGCGCGTCGGCGTACACATCGGCGCCACATGAAAATCGGTCAGCCGCACACTGTCGGCGTGAAGGCGGTCCAGCGCAGGCGTTTTCAGAAGTGGATTGCCCAGGCAGGACAAATCCCCGTAGCCCTGGTCATCCGTCAGCACGAATATGATGTTGGGACGCGACTGTCTGTTCGACATGGGGAGGCCTTTCAGTGGAGCGTTGAGTTGTGAGAGAATTCCTCGCCGCATCTTACATTGAACCCGCGCGATGCTGCAATCGCCGCCGCTGAACCAGATCGAGCGACAGTTCAGCCATAGCCAATTCGCGCCAACGCAAATCAGCCCCACCCTGCGACCGCGAACGTCTCCTGGTTTTTCCCTCATTCCTCACTTTTCTGCCCTCTCTCCTCGCTTATGGGCGGTCGGGCCTTCGGCCCTCCCTTGTGCAGGGGCTGCGCCCCCGCAACGCCCCCCTAGGCTAGCCACCTTGTTCACTCTTCCCCAGCAACGTGTCTAGCCAACAGTGTCTCCTCCCCCACATGCCGCCTCAACCCACCGATCACCGACCACTATTCACCGGTGTTCCACTTACGACTGGTGTTCCACTGAAAACTAAGAACTGAAAAAAAAACTGCAGTTCCGGGCGGTCGGGCCTTCGGCCCTCCCTTGTGCAGGGGCTGCGCCCCCGCAACGCCCCGCCCAGGCTAGCCACCTTGTTCACTCTTCCCCAGCAACGTGTCTAGCCAACAGTGTCTCCTCCCCCACTTGCCGCCTCAACCCACCGATCACCGACCACTAACTGCCGGTGTTCCACTTACGACTGGTGTTCCACTGAAAACTAAAAACTGAAAACAAAAAACTGCAGTTCCGGGCGGTCGGGCCTTCGGCCCTCCCTTGTGCCGGGGCTGCGCCCCCGCAACGCCCCCCTCCAAACCCCCGCCGCGCCACCACCGCGCTGTTCTCTCGCCCCTATCCCCTACAGTTCCCCCCTTTCACACCAGTTGACACAGCCGCCCCTCCCGGCGAAAATGATCGCATCAAGTTCGCGACCAACACCCCGCGACCCCAGCCGACAGGAGGCATCCCATGAGCCGCTTTGCCAACATCAGCCTGGTCAACTTCCCCACCCTACCCGGAAACGAGCCGGGACGGCTACAGAAAACCCTCGACCGCATGTGCAGCTACATCGCCGATGCCGCCCAGGAGCAGAGCGACATCGTCGCTTTCCCCGAAATATGCAACTGCCTCGACACCGCCGACCCTCGGGACCCGGCCGAGTCTCTCGACGGGCCCACCATCGCCGCGCTCTCCGAAGCCGCCCGCCAGCATGAACTTTACGTCGTCGCCCCGCTCCTGCTCGCCGATGCTGGCCGCCGCTACAACTGCGCCGCGCTCATCGACCGCAAAGGCGAAATCGTCGGCGTCTATCGCAAAAACTTCCCCACCCACTCCGAGCTGGACGGCGGCATCACGCCCGGTGTGGAAACGCCCGTCTTCGAGACCGACTTCGGCCGTGTGGGGCTCTGCATCTGCTTCGATCTCAACTACTGGGAGGTTGGCGCCGGCCTTTGCCGCAACCGCGCCGAACTGGTGATCTGGCCCTCCATGTGGGCCGGGGGCCGCATGTTGAGCAAATGGGCGATGGAGTTCGGCTTTAATATGGCCGCGGTCTGGAAGGAGCAGTCCACCTTCGTCGACGTCGCCGGCCGCGAGATCCTTGCCGTCAAACGCGAAGCCAGAGACCGCACCGGCCGCTCGCCCGTGGTCACCGCCCGAATCGACCTCGACCGCCGCCTGCTGCACCCCGACAATAACCTGGAAAACCTGAAGGCCCTCTTCGAACGCCATGGGCCGACCGCAGCCTTCACCGAGTGGCTGAAGCAGGACTGCCATCTGATCTTCGGCTCGCAAGTCCCGGGCGCCTCCAGCGATCAGTTGATCGAAGAGTTCGGTCTTGAAACGATGCGCGACTACCTTGCACGCGTGCGTCGCGACCGCAAAGCCGCGCTGGCCGCGGCCGCCGAACCGGTCTATGCCAACGGACAAACAGCCGCGCAGGACGGAGAGAGAATCTGATGCTATTGACAGGAAAAACCGTCGTTGTGACCGGCGCCGGCGGAGGGCTTGGCGCCGGCATCGCCGCGGTCTGCAGCCGCGAGGGCGCCAACGTGGTGGTGGCCGACATCCGCGGGCAGGCAGCAGACGCCGTTGCCGACAGCCTGCCCGGCGACGCTCTGGCCGTACACTGCGATGTCGGCGACGACGACGCCCAATCCGACCTGGTGCAGAAAGCCGTCGCCGCTTTCGGGCGTGTCGACGGCCTTGTGAACAACGCTGGCATCAACTTCGCCAAACCGTTCCTGGAAACGACTGCCGCCGACTGGGAACACATCATCCGTGTCGACCTGCGCGCCGTCTTCTTCCTGACCCAAAAGGTCTGCCAGCAGATGCTCACACAGTCCCCCGGCGGCGGCAGCGTCGTCAACATCGCCAGCGTCCACGCCCACGCCGCCATGCCCGGCGCCGGCCCCTACGACGCAGCCAAAGCCGGCGTCGTCATGATGGGCAAAAGCTTCGCCCTCGAAATGGCCCCGCACAACATTCGCGTCAACGCGATCTCTCCCGGCCTGCTCGATACCCAGATCTGGCAGGACCTGCAGGACGCCGCGCCCAGCCCGGAGGAGTGCCTGGACTTCTGGCGCACCAATATTCCCATCGGCCGCGTCATCGCCCCCGAAGAGATCGGCGAGCTGGCCGCCTTCCTTCTCAGCGACCGCAGCGCCTCCATCACCGGCGCCAACATCTACGCCGACGGCGGCATGACCGCCCAGCTCATCAGCCAGGAGCCCTACACCTCCAAGCCAATCGAAGGCTGAACGCAACCCGGGCCGCCTCCTCCGCGCTGCCCAATGCGTGATACGCAATAACGTAGACGGATCGTACCCATATTGCCCACGACACTACGCAAAACAAACGCACGCGCATCCACCGGGCGGACTGCCCCCAAACACCACTCTATCTGCTCGCAGACTCGTCTGAAAAACACGCCATTCCGGCACAATTCCTGCGCGCATTTCAAGTTTTTCTTCAACTCGTTCTTGGTGTAATATACTGGTCTGACATAAACTCCTAAACCGATTCAGTCTTTCAGCCGAAACAGCGCTCCCATGACGAAACTCCTGTCTCTCTGGACAGACCGCCCCCGCTTCCATCATGATGTCAATATGCTCCTGATTGTCGTCGGCCTCGTGGCGGTCAGCTTTTTCGGCATCCAGACCTTTCTGAAGACCTTCTACGTTCTGCGCCTGGGCTACGGCATGGTCTTTTTTGGCGTGTTTAACGCAGCCAGCGCACTGAGCTACATGGTGATGAGCCTGCCCGCCGGCGCCCTGGGAAGCCGGCTCGGCTTGACGCGCACGATGCGTATCGGCATCCTCGTGACCGTCGCGGGCATGGCGATGCTGCCGCTGACCGAATCGGTGCCTGCGTCCCTCAGCTACTACTGGCCCGTCTTCTCGATGATGGTTGTCACCGGCGGCTACGCCCTTTTCAGCATCAACATGGTACCGGCACTCATGGGGCTGACCTCTGACGAAAATCGCAACAGCGCCTACGCCATGACCGGCGTCCTGCGCGGCCTTGGCGCCTTCGTCGGTACCCCCTTTGCCGGCCTGCTGCCGAGCCTCATCGCCACCATGATCGGCGTCGGACTCGACAACCCCGCCCCGTATCGTCTGGCACTTTGGCTGAGTCCTGCGGTCTTGCTGCTGGCCATTTTCCCCTTGCTCCGCATCGGCGATGCAGAGCGAAGCGGCAAACACGAAGAGACACCGACTCTGCCGGGCTCCTTTCCCGTCGCCCCCGTCAGCCTGTTGATCCTGTTCGTCTGGTTCAGCCAGGCCGCCGGCGCCGCCTGCTACTCCTTCTGCAACGCCTTTATGGACACCGAGTTGCAAATGTCCACCTTTGTGATCGGGATCATCTCCAGCGCGGGGCAGTTCGTCTCCATCTTCGCTCCCATGCTGCTGCCGATGCTCGCCCGCCTCCGCGGCAACGGCTGGACGCTGATGGCAACGACCGTCGGCGGCGCCGTCAGCATTATCCCGCTCATTCTCATCCCCCAGTGGTTTGCCGCCGCCATCGGCCAATTCGCTTCCATGGTCCTTTCGGCCGTGCGCATGCCCGCCCTTCAGGTCTACCAGATGGAGCTGATCGAGAAGCGCTGGCGTTCGCTGGCCTACGGCGCGGTAAACACTGCGATGGGCTTCAGTTTCTTTCTAGTGAGCTTCGGCGGAGGCCAGATCATTGAGAAATGGGGCTATTCCAACCTCTTCGCGGTGGGCGTGACCCTTTCATTTGTCGGCGCCACCATCATGTGGATGATGTTGAAGCGGCCGACGCCGATGGTTGCAGCCCGCGGCGCAGTGCAATAACCAGTTTGAGAAGAGAGAGAGGTAAGAGGAGAGCGAACCAAATTCTGCTCTCCCGGTTCGCTATGGGGCACGGCGCGGCATACCGGCTCTTTTGTCCTCTACAGTGCCAACTCCGCCATCATTCGCACCGTTTCGATGCTGTCGGTCATCACCGTCAGAGTCGTAATTGGCGCCGCCTGCCACAGCTGCAAACGATCGGCGATGCGGGCGCGGCTGCCGCACAGTGCAACGGCGTCCACCAGCGCATCCGGCACCGCCGCGACCGCGCCGGCCCGGTCGCCGGCCAGATAGCTTGTCTGGATCCTGTCAGCCGCCTCTTCAAAACCGTAGCGGCAGGCCAGATTGTAGTAGAAGTTCCTACCCCTGCTCCCCATCCCGCCAATATACAAGGCCAGCATCGGCTTGAGCTGCATCCAGCAACTCGCCAGGTCATCCCCCACCACAACTGCCGCCGACGGCGCAATGTCGAACCTGTCCGGCCTTCCCTGTTGCCCGGCCCGCGTCCGCCCGGCAGCCACCACCTCGGCAAACGTCGCATCGTAATGCTCCGGCGCGAAGAAGATCGGCAGCCAGCCATCGGCCAGTTCTGCGGCTAACTGCACATTCCGCGGGCCAATCGCCGCCAGGTAGATCGGCAGATCCGCCCGCCCGTGCAGGATGCTTTTCAGCGGCTTTCCCAACCCCAACGAGCCCGGCCCGCCGTAGGGCAACTGGTAAAACTCGCCTTCAAATGTCAACGGCTCCTCACGCGCGAAAATGCGGCGCACAATTTCGATATACTCGCGCGTGCGAGTCAGCGGCCTGGCATAGCCCACGCCGTGCCAGCCCTCCACCACCTGCGGACCGGAGACGCCCAGCCCCAGCAGCATACGCCCGCCCGACAGCTGGTCCAGCGTCATCGCGGTCATAGCCGTCATCGCCGGCGTGCGGGCCGCCATCTGCAGGATCGCCGTGCCCAGGTGAATCCGTTCAGTCTGCGCGCCGGTCCACGCCAGCGGCGAGACCGCGTCAGAGCCGTACGCTTCAGCCGTCCACACCGCGTAATAGCCCAGCCGGTCCGCCTCGCGAATCAACTCCATCGGCAGCGCGATCTTCCCGCCGGAATAGCCTGTATTGAGTCCCAGTCGCATCATTACCTCCGCCGGCCGGCCCGAAGACGCGGTCAACGCCTCTCAGAACAGCGTTCTTGCTGACTCCTTCTTCTACCGTCCCCGCCGCTGGCTGCAGACGCTATCCGATCAACCCTTGCAGGGTCTCCACCAGCAGCCGGTGTTCCACCGCGTGAATGCGGTCGCCAAGCGTTTCGTGTGTGTCACCAGCATGAATCGGAACGGCCCGCTCCGCCAGCACCGGCCCCTCATCCACGCGCGCATCCGGCACCAGATGGACCATCACGCCCGTATGGTCGATTTCACCGCGCCCAAAGGCCGCCAGCGCGTCGTCAATCGCGTGCGCGCCGGGGAACTGCCCGGGCAGCGCCGGGTGCAGATTCACAACCCGATTGGGAAAGCGCCCCAGAAACTGATCGCTGAAAATGTGCATCCAACCGGCCAATACCACCCAGTCCGGCGCGTACTCGCTCACCAACGCGGCCAGATCGGCGTCGTATTCGGCGCGGCTGCGCTGCGCGTCCCTGTAGGGTTTCAGCGGAAAGTAGCGGTCGGGGATCTGCGCCCGCCGCGCCCTTTCCAGCCCGAACGCGGCCTTGCGGTTTGACACAACGACCGCAATCTGCGCGTCCAGCTTCCCCGCCGCCACCGCGTCGATGATGGCCTGCAGATTCGATCCGCTGCCCGAAATGAGAACCGCCAACTTGGATTTCATAGCGCCCCTGAAGACAGGTGACATGGCTTTGCCGTACCGTCTACAGTATAATCGATCCCTATACGCGACGAACTATTCTTGCCGCCAGAGAGCAGATCCCCCATCAGTGCCACAAGACAACCTGCCCCGTGGTCCGGTTTTCGGTACCCGCCATAGCGTCCCCATCACATGAACCGCAGCCGAATTCTTATTCTGATGAGCGCTACCGGGGGCGGCCACCGTGCCAGCGCCCAGGCTCTGCAAGCTGCCTTCGCCGCCCGTTATCCCGACCGGTTTCAGGTGGAGGTCGTCGACCCGTGGACCGATTACACCCCTTGGCCTATCAACCAGATACCCCGCACGTACAGCCCGATCGTCGCCCGCGCCCTCTGGTTCTGGAAGTTGCTCTGGCTCGTCTTCGAAAACGAGCGCGCGCTCTCTGCCGTCCTGCGCCTGGCCTATCTCCTCTGCCGCAACGAACTGCGCAAGGTCCTGCAAGACTACCGCCCACACCTGATCATCTCCGTACACCCCCTGATACAGCACATCTGCTTGCGGCTGCTTGAGCAGGAGCGCGTCCCGATTCCCTTCGTGACCGTCGTCACCGATCTGGCATCGTTTCATCACGGCTGGTTTCATGCGCGCGCCGAGCGCTGCTATGTCGCCAGTGAGGCCGCGGCGGACGCCGCCCGCCGCCATGGCCTCCCAGCCCGAAAAGTTCGGCTGCTCGGTCTGCCCGTCCGATCCGCCTTTACCGACGCCTTGCCGGACAAAGCGACCGCGCGCGCCCGGTTGGGGCTGGCCGACAGCGGCTTTACCGCGCTCCTGCTCGGCGGCGGCGAGGGCATGGGCCCGGTCGCGGCGATTGCGCACGCGGTGGCCCGCCGGCTGGCGGCGACGGGGACGGCCGCGCAACTGGTCGTCATCTGCGGCCGCAATAAGCGTCTTCGCCAAGCGTTGCAGCGGTCGGATTGGCCGATTCCGGTGCAGGTGTGCGGTTTTGTCGATAACGTGCAGGAATGGATGGCTGCCAGCGACTGCGTTATCACCAAGGCCGGGCCGGGCACAATCGCCGAAGCGCTGATCTGCGGGCTCCCCATCCTCGTGAGCGGTTTTATCCCCGGGCAGGAGGAGGGCAACGTGTCATACGTAGTGGAGAACGGCGTCGGCGCCTACTGCGATGCTCCCGAAGACATTGCCGCCACCGTCAGCGACTGGGCCGGCGGCAATCAGCTGCCCCAGATGGCAGCCCGCTCCCGCAAGCTCGGCCGCCCCCGCGCCGCCTATGACATTGTCGATGAGATTGCGGAGCTTGTGGATGGGGAGGCCGCCGAATCAGAAGATAGTTGACAGAGGGCCATGAAAGGTATATATGCCGCAAACAACCAGGAAAATCACCTTCTCTCTGCCTCGTGAGATGGCGAACTGGGTGGAAGAGATAGCAGAGCAGGAAGGCATTTCCCGCAGCGCGCTTCTGCGCGAAGCTCTGGCCCGTTACATGGATGAGAACGAGTGGCAAAAAACTCCTCCGCTACGGCGAACAGCGGACACGCGAGCAGCAGAATAGCCGTGAGGATGTCAGCCGCCTGGTGGAAGAGCACCGGGCCGACATCGGTTCATCGCGGGCATGAGGGTTGGTTTTGAGACCTGTGTCATCATTTCTGGGTATTGTGGATGAGGCCGTGGAACTTCTATACGAGGCCTCAATATCGATTCGTTCCCATCTGTGATAAAAAAAGTCGGCATACTGATTCAGATTGCCGACCTAAATTGACAGTGGCAATGCGGTCATGTAAACTGCTGGCATGTGCCATCACGCAGACAACAGGACTGACACGCAATGACCGCCGAACTCAATGAAGAGCTCCTTCACCAAGCCGGTATCGGCGCATTCTTTCGTCCAAGTCAGTTGGAGCCGCTGGGAATCCCCTACCACAGGCTGCGGCAGCTTGAGGCGGATGAGGCTGTCGAGCGCGTCGGTTGGGGTCTCTACCGGCTTGCCGACGCCGAGCCCACGGAACGCTATTCGATAGCCTCCGTCTGCGCCCGTGTTCCCAACGCAATCGTCTGCCTCCTTTCGGCGCTTCAGGTACATGGGATCGGCACACAACTCCCACACCAGGTCTGGATCGCCATTCCGCACAAGGCAAAGCCTCCTGCGCTGACCAATGTAGGGGTTCGTCTGCTCCGCTTCAGCGGCGCGGCCTGGACCTTCGGTATCCAGGAGACGAAGTTCGAAGGGGTGCCCGCCCGCATCACTTCTCCGGCCCGCACCGTCGTTGACTGTTTCCGGTTTGAGCGCCTCATCGGCAGGGAGGCGGCACTCGAGGCCCTGCGCGAGGCGCTACGAGACCGCAAAGTGACCACTGCCGCGCTGGCTCGCACACTCGAAGTGCTCCCCTCGCGACGTCTCAGAACCATTCTGGAGGCGGGCGTCCTATGACGGCCAACGTTGCCGCCTCAATCAGGGCGCGCCTCCTCAACAAGGCAAGAAGCGTTGGAAGTGAGTTTGAACTGTTCCTCGTCCGCTACGCTTGCGAGCGTTTCCTCTACAGGTTGGGAGAATCCGTAGAGCGGAAGCGGTGCATCTTGAAGGGGGCAACTTTGTTGGCTCTGTGGATGAAGGAGCCATACCGAGCTACACGTGACATAGACCTCTTGGCCTTTGGGGAGAGCGATACGGAGACTGTTCGAGAGTTGGTTGCAACGATATGTAGCGTACCATGTCCTGATGACGGGCTGGTCTTCGAGCTTGAGACCCTGCAGGTTATTCCCATCCGTGAAAATCAGCTATACGGCGGCCAACGGGCCACTCTGCGCGCTCTTCTGGGATCGGCCCGGATTTCCGTACAAGTCGACTTCGGTTTTGGCGATGTAGTCACGCCTGGCCCGGTAGAGGCCCGGTTGCCTACACTCATAGACAGTGTTCCCTCTCCGGTTCTGTATGTATATCCGCAGGTGACCACCATTGCCGAGAAGTTTGAAACGATGGTGCAATTGGGGGTTGTAAACACCCGGATGAAGGACTTTTACGACATATGGGCTTTATCCGAAAACTACGCTTTTGATGGGGCAGAACTGCAGCAGGCGGTCACCCGCTGCTTTGAGCGTCGCGGAACCCTATTTTCTGCCGTAACACCGGATGTGTTTGCGATGGAGTTTTACACGAACGCAGCCCGGCGCGACCTGTGGCAAGCCTATGGTCGCCAGGGCGAACTGTTCAAAACTCCGCCTAACGATTTCGAAGAAGTCGGTAGGCGGCTGCAGTACTTTCTGGAACCTGTGTACGTTAGCATCCTTGTGGGCGACACCTTTGCATCGCACTGGCCCGCGACCGGGCCATGGCAGCCTCACCAGTAGGGAGTAAGGGGAAAGGGATTGATGGTCGAGCGATGGGTTTTTCTGGGATCTGATTGCAAATTGGACAATTGGCTGGTCGTGTTTATCCCGGTGCGGGCAAGGCGTGCCTGCCCTTAACACCAATAACCCTCACCCACCCACACGCCCACAATAATCCAACTGATGCGCCACATACACCAACGCCCCGCCGCCCACCTGCCGCCGGCGCACAGCTAGCCACTCCTCAAACTCACGCGCGTCCAATTCCGGATGCCCGCGCAGTGTCGACTCCACAAAATGTAGAATACATCCAAGAAAGTAGGCCTCATCAGCACGATAAGCCCCGCCCACCGGATGCACCACCCAATCGGAACTGCCCGCCGCCAGCACCTCCGCCCCGCACGCCTGCAACGCGTGGAACAGCCTGCGTCCCGTGCGGCTGTCGCCGGACGGCCGCCCATCCGTCACGCGCGTATCCATCGAGCGGTGATAGAGCGCCTCGACCCGGCCATCCATCCCCGTATCGACTTCCGGCAAAAAGAGCGTCGCGCCGTCGAAATTGATGCTGAAATAGAACAGACCGCCAGGACGCACCATCCCCAGCAGGCTGGGCAGCGCCGTCGGCAGGTGCAGCAGGTCCAGCAGCGCGTGGGCGATGATCAGATCAAAGCGTTGCCGGTTCTCCTGCCTGGCCGCGAAGTCATACAGATCGGCCGTCTCCAACCGCACCCGCAACCCCTTCTCCCCGCCTGCCGTCAGGTGTGCCAGCCGCCGCCGGGCCACCTCGACATTGCTCTCCTCGCTATCGATCGCAGTGTAATCAACGTCAAAGCCTGAGCGAGCAAACAACCCCCACTCGACACAACGCTCCACCATCGTGCCGATGCCCGCGCCCACTTCCAGCACGCGCACAGGCCGGTCCGACATCAGTTCGCCATCTACCGCATCCGCCAGCGTCTGCCAGACCTGCCGGTTGAGCGCGCGGTCATCTACAGTCCGTTTGGAAGCCAGATAGCGGGTGAAATCGAAAGCGTCTGTCATGTCAGATTCCAACGGTCACTGAATGCATGTTGCCAGAAACTCCCGGATTGCCGCCGCCGAGTCCGCCCAGCGCGGGTGGGAATCAAAGCGCGCCCGCGCGTTCCGGCCCAGGAGGGCCAACCGCTCTCTATCCCCGGCCGCGGCAGACAGACGCGCGGCAATGCCGTCGACGTCCGCTGGCTCGACCAGAATACCATTGACGCCGTGATCGACGATTTCACCAGCGCCGCCGTGAACACCGGCCAGCACCGGCAGCCCGAACGCCATCGCCTCCAGGTACACAATCCCGAACCCCTCGTACGACGGCACCGCCAGCAGGTGCGCAACGCTGTACTGCTGCGCCAGCTCGCCGTCCGACATACGCCCATGCAGGCGGATGTTGCCCTCCAACCCGGCTCCACCGATCTGCCTGCGCACCGCACCCGCATAAGCGCTGTCAACCGCATCGTCGCCAACGACGTCCAGACGCCAATCGGCTGACGGCAGTCGCGAAAGCGCATCGATCAGATAGTGCAGCCCCTTGCGCGCGATCAGATTACCGACAAAAAGGATCCGCAGCGGACCAGCACTGCTCTGTCTCGCGTCGATCAACTCTTGCGCCGCGCCCTCATCCGGCACCGGCAGATGATCCGCGGCCGGGTACGCGATCACACCATCCAGCCGAGTGAGGTTTTCTCTCTCTCCTCGCAGTTCAGCCACCGCCTGCCGGGTCGCCTCGCTGTTGAAAATAAAGCCGTCCACCGAGCGCAGGTAGCAGCGCTCCACCGCGCGGTACAGAGGCAGCAACCCGCGCGCGTGCTGCTCACCGCTGCGCAGATGATGGACGATGCTGATCATGGGATAGCGGGGCTGCAGCCGTCGATTAACGAGCGCCAGCGATGGATGGTTCAACTCGTCCTGCAACAGAACGTCCACCGAAAGCTCGCGCAGGCGCCGGTACAGGCGCAACGAGAGGTTGTCGGCCAGATGCGCCGCGTAACTGCGCCAGGGGAGCGACACAATCTCGACGGAATCGCCGGCCTGACGCAGATGCTCGACCAGTTTGCGGTCGTAAAGATAGCCGCCCGAAAGCGTATCCAGAGAACCGTAAATGAGCAGGCCGATGCGCATGAGCCGCTGTGGCTAGTGGTCAGTTACCACGATTTCGCTCCACCCGGTAAGAGGCCCAGGCGATTTCGTTTTCCCAGATGCGGGCGGTGACCGCGCTGATATTGGCCGCGTTCAGCCCATCGGAAAAGCTGTTGCCGACGATGCGGCAGAAATGCTCGATACTCGGATTGAGGCCGTCAAATTCCGCCAAGTCATTGAGCGTCTTATCGCGATAGCGGACCACCAACCCTTCCAACAGCTCCTCCACATGCACGATATCCACCAGGTATCCGTGCTCATTCAGCTCCGCGCCCTCCAACTGGAACTCCAGCCGGTAATGATGCGAATGCCATTCGTTTTCCGGCCCCCAATCGCCGCCGATCAGGAAATGCTGGGCCACAAAATCCCGCTGTACCGCCAACTTGTACATCGAATCCATCCTCCCGTCCGAGAGTCAATTTTTTATGCTATCAATTTTCAGTAACGTGGTCGCGATTTTCACTAAAAACCAAAAACTGACTACTAAAAACTGTAGTCAAGAATGACCTGCAGAGTCTGCTCCGGGCAGCTGTCGATGAGCCTGTAAGCCTCATCAGCCTGCTCCAGCGGGAACCGGTGCGAGATCAGCTCCTCTGACGGCAGCTTCGCCAGCAGCTGCCAGGCACTCTCCATGCGGCGGGCCTTCGTCCAGCGCCCGCGCAGCTGGGGAGCGATTGTACTCACCTGGCTGCTGATCAGCCGGATGCGGTTGCGATGAAAAGAGCCGCCCAATTGGAGCGTGGCCGGCTTGGTCCCGTACCAGGAGCCCACGACGATGCGGCTGTCGAAGCCGGCCGCCGAGACCGCCGCATCCAGAGCTGCGGGCTGGCCAGAGAGTTCGTAAATCAGATCAACGCCGTGCTGCTCCCCCCCATCCGCCAGCGCCTCCTGCAGCGTTTCAGGGCCGTCCCCGCCGCCGGGGTCAATGGCCTGGCTCGCGCCCAGCCGCCGGGCCAGACGACGTCGATGCGGCAGCGGGTCCACCGCGATCAGCGCAGCCAGCGGGAACTGCGCCAGCAGAGCAGTCGTCAGCAGCCCGACGATACCCAGCCCCATCACCACTGCCCGCTCGCCCACCAGCGGCGCGCCGTCCATCACCAGGTTGACCGCCGTCTCGGCATTGGGCAATAGCGCGGCCTGCCGCGGCAAAATACCCTCGGGCACCGGCAGCAGCGCCTGCGGGCTGGCGTAAAAATGGCTTTCGTGGGGATGGAACGCGAAGTAGTAGCGGGTGTCCTCGGCGCCTGCTGCGTCTATCGGCCCATCCGCTTCCGTTGTCTCCGCCTGTCGAGCCAGCGGATCGGCAACTTCACAGACGCGCCCTACGCAGGCATAGCCGTACTTCAGCGGGTAGCGCACCTCGTCGGTCAGACCAGCAATCGAACTGTCGGCGGCCATGCCCGCGGGAACCTGCCCGCGGTAAAAGAGCATCTCCGTGCCGGCGCTGATGGCGGAGACGACCGTTTCGATCAGCAGCTCGTCCCCCTGTGGCGGCGCCATCTCCTCCGTGCATACCTCGACCGCGCCCGGCGCCGTGAACAGCACTGCGCGCCGCCTCACACGATGGACAGCAAAAGTCACGTCGCAGCCCTGCCGTTCCGGCTGACTCTCTTTTCAAACGCCCCCCACAGGACAGTGTCGGTCGCCAACTGCACCTGCTCGACATTCTGCAGACGCGGCATCACCGCGCGCAGCTCGTTCCCCGCGCCCGCCGGTTGGATCACCTGATAACCGCCCAGAAAAACCGGCGCGATCGTGATCACCGCATAGTCCGCCAGGCCGTTTTCCAGGAAACTGGTCAGCACGCGTGCGCCGCCCTCGACCATCAACGACCGGATGCCCTCAGCGCCGAGGCCGGCGAGAAGAGCGGCCAGATCCACGCGCCCATCTTCGTCTGCCGGCAAAGTCAATATGCGTGCGCCAGCCTGCTCCAGCCGCTGCCGGCGAGACGCCTGCGCTCCCTCGGCCGTGGTCGCGATCCAGACGCCGCCGCGCAGAAGACGGGCATCCGGCGGCGTGCGCAGCTGCGAGTCGAGAACTACCGGCTGCGGGTTGTCACCGGAAACCAGCCGCACCGTCAATGCCGGGTCGTCGGCTAGCACCGTTTCGATGCCAACCAGAATCGCGCTGTGGGCGGCCCGCAGCGCATGGGTCATCGTCAGCGAGGCTGGCGCGCTGATCGGGAAAGGCGTTCCCTGGCTGGCGGTCAGGCAACCGTCCAGGCTCTGGGCAAAGCTGAGCGTGACGAACGGCCGAGCAGCGAGCAGAGATGCGTTCCTACTCCCCTCTTCTCTTTCCACACCGCCGCGGCGGCTCTGTATACGGGCCCGCAATCCATCGAGTTGCGGCCGGTACGCTTCCGCCAGGCCAAGCGCGAGGTGCTCTTCCTCTTCACCCTCTCCATTTGTTTCTGCCGGACTCTGCCCGTTGAGCTTGATGATGTGCCGCATCCGGGCGACCTTAGCCTCCAGATAGGCATGGCTTTCCGGATTCGATGGCATCTGCAGGGGGATACGCTCCCGCACCCCTATGCCCAGCCCGGCCAACCCTTCGATCTTGGCCGGATTGTTCGTCAGCATCCGCACCGACCGCACGCCCAACTCCTGCAAAATCAGCGCGGCCGCCGTATAGTCCCGTTCATCGGCCTGATGACCCAACAGCAGGTTGGCGTCAACAGTGTCGTAGCCCTCATCCTGCAGATTGTAGGCGCGCAGCTTCTCCTCCAGGCCGATGCCCCGCCCCTCCTGCCGCAGATAGATCAGCGCACCCCGTCCTTCCGCAGCGATTGCCTGTATCGCCCGCGTCAACTGGTCACCGCAGTCGCAGCGCTGAGAGCCGAGTACGTCGCCGGTGAAACATTCAGAGTGGATGCGGACCAGCAGATCTTCGCCCTCGGCGTCGCCGAGTACCAGGGCCAGGTGGTTCTTGCCGTCCCATTCGCTGCGGAAATGATGCAGACAGAAGGCGCCGTCCGCAGTGGGGATGCGGGCCGTGACCGTACGTTTCACTGCCAATGGTGAGTGAAGCGGCGGGCCATTCTTCGATTCAGAGGAGCCCGGTGGGCGCCCGGCAACGGTTGTGTCCGACATCTGTGTGTGACTGCTGAAAGCTAGCTGAACCGTTCCTCCAGCCAGGGATCACCCTCCATGTGGTAACCGTAGCGTTCCCAGAAGCCGGGCCGGTCGCCGCGCATAAACTCCAAACCCCGCAGCCATTTGGCACTCTTCCAGAAATATTTCTTCGGCACCAGCAACCGCAGAGGATAGCCGTGGTCCGGTTCGATAGCTTTGCCCTGATAGAGGTAGGCGAGCATTGTGTCGTCGTCGTCGAGCACATCCAGCGCGATATTTGTCGTGTAGTCGCCGTCGCAGTGGGCCATCACGTGCGTGGCTGCCGGGTCGACTTCGATGTGGCGCAGAAACTCCCGCCAGGGCACGCCCGTCCAGGTCGTGTCCAGCTTGCTCCAGCGGGTCACGCAATGGATGTCAACGGTCTGGGTCTTGGTCGGCAGTGCCGTCAACTCCTCCCACGAGAAGAGTTTATCCTCGGCAAGCCCGAAGATGGACAGATTCCAACCATCCAGAGAAGAGTATTGATACGTCGGGCCGTAAGTCAACACCGGAAATTTTTCGGTCACAAACTGGCCCGGCGGCACCCGCTCTTCACGGGGATTGGTGGGCAGATTCTTGACCCGCTTCAACCGTTCGACTTTACGAAAGGGATTTTCGATACGCATTATTCCATCTCCATATAGTGGACAATGAACCCAGTCCCACTCTCTCGCAGCTGTAGTTGCTGGCCGCTATCCACTATTCACTATCCACTGTCCTATAACGTTTGAGAATCAGAGAAGCGTTCTGGCCGCCCAGCCCGAAGCCGTTGCAGAGACCGGCATCGACCTGGCGGACGCGGCTGACATTGGCCACGTAGTCAAGGTCGCAGTCTGGATCTTGCTCGTTGTAGTTGATCGTCGGCGCAATGCGCTGCGTCTGCATCGCCTGCACGATCGCGACCGCGCTCTGCGCGCCGGCTGCACCCATGGCGTGGCCGATGCTGCTCTTCAGGCTGGTGATCGGTATATTGTAGGCGTCCTCGCCGAAGATCCGTTTGATGGCAGCCGTCTCTGATTTATCGTTCAAAATAGTGCCGGTGCCGTGGGCGACGATCCAGTCGATCTCATCGGTTCCGAGACCGCTCTCGCGCAGCGCGATCCGCATACATTCAGTCGCGCCATGTCCGCCCGGATCCGGCGCCACCATATCGAAGGCGTCTTCACTCAGCCCGTAACCGCCGAATTCGGCCAGAATCTGCGCGCCCCGCGCCTGCGCATGCTCCAGCGTTTCCAGCACAAACGCCCCCGCGCCCTCACCGACTACCATACCGTCCCTGTCGCCGCTGAACGGGCGGCACGCACTTTCCGGCTCGTCGTTGCGCGTGCTGGCCGCGCCCAGACGGCTGAACGTGGAGATCGCCATCTTGGTCAGATAACCCTCCGCCCCGCCGGCCAGCATCACATCCGCATCCCCGCGCTGGATGCGGCGCGCGGCCTCGCCGATACTGGTAATGCCGGTCGCGCACGCCGTCACCTGGCTGTTCGTGGGGCCGGTGATGCCGCACTTGATCGCGATAAATGTCGGCGCGCCGCTGATCAGCGCAGCCGTCGCGCTGGCCGGATTGAAGCGCTTGGGCCCGCCCTCCTCCAGCTTACGGCCCTCCTCCTCAACAATATCCCAGCCGCCGAATGCCAGCCCCATCTCCACACCCACGCGCGAACGGTCCTCCTCCGATAAATCCAGACCGGAGTGGGCCAGCGCCTCCTGCGTAGCCTTCCACGCCAGCTGCGTACCGCGGCTGGTGCGGCGCACGTCTTTGCGGTCCATGTAGTCTCGCGGCTCCCAATCATTGACCCTGGCGGTGATCTGCGTCGGAAAACCGGTCGGGTCCCAGTGGGTGATGCGTCCAGTGCCCGACTTTCCGGCGATCAACCCCGCCCAGGAGCTTTCCAAATCGTGCCCCAGCGGCGTCACCATGCCCATACCTGTGACGACGATGCGTCGGGAGGAGCCTCTCTCATTTCCATTCATCTCAAAGTTTCTCGTTCATTTCACGCAACTACCACTAGTTGGACATCCACGGTGTTTCTGACCACTAACCACTGACCACCGACCACTGCAGTTACTATCGCATCGTCAGAGCCATCACCGCTTTCTGCGCGTGCATGCGGTTTTCCGCCTCATCGTAAACAATCGACTGCGGGCCGTCAATGACCTCGTCGGTGACTTCGATGTTGCGGTCGGCCGGCAGACAGTGCATATACAAAGCATTATCGTTGGCCAGCGCCATACGGCGGGCGTCGGTGATCCAGTCCGTGTACTGGCTGCCAATCTGCGCGCTCTTCTCATCGTCATCGGTCGTCAGCAACGCCCCCCAACTCTTGGGGTAGAGAATATCGGCGCCCTCGAACCCGGCGTCGAAATCGTCAAGAATCTCGAAGCTGCCGCCGTGTTGCCCGACGTTGTCTTTGGCCTGCTGCACGATGTCCGGCATAAGCTTGTATTCCGGCGGATGGGTCAGCCGCACGTTCATGCCAAAACGGGTCATCTGCAAGATCAGGCTCTGCGGCACCGAAATCGGCTTCTGATAACTGCTTGCATAGGCCCAGCTGACGTTTATTGTCTTGCCCCGGGGATCGCCGACCTTCTCAAAAATCGTCATCAGATCGGCCAGGATCTGGAACGGATGATAGATGTCGCACTGCATATTCAGCACCGGCGCCCGGCTGGCGTCCGCCACGCTGTTGATATAGCCATTGCCTATGTCCCAGTCGCACTGCCGGATCGCGATGCCGTCATAGTAGCGCCCAAAGATTTCACCGATCTCCTTGCCGGTGTCGCCATGGCTGATCTGGGTTGTCTCGTGGTCGATGAACGCCGCGTGCCCCCCCAGCTGCGCCATGCCGGCCTCAAAACTGGAGCGCGTGCGCGTGCTGGTGAAAAAGAAGAGCATGGCCAGCGCCTTGTCCCGCAAAAGCGGATGGCCGATCCCCAGCGCCCGCTCCCGTTTGAGCGTATGCGCTACGTCCAGAACCGTCTCGATCTCCTCCTTCGAGAAGTCCATATCACTGATAAAATTGCGACCGCGCAAATCGGTTTGCATTCGAACCTACTCCTGATTATATGTTAGGGAATTCATGCCCGGATTTCAGTAACTGCAACTCCACTCGTTCACTCTCGTCGCGCTCCGCCATCCACGCACGGCGCTACTGAAAACCAAAAACTGAAAATTAAAAACTGATTCTGCAACTATTCAGCCGCAACTGATTCGCAACCCCGAACGAGGTGAGCAAGGGTGTTCTTTCTCCCTTCATTGTTATATTTTGGGCGGTCGGGCCTTCGGCCCTCCCTTGTGCAGGGG
>MKWU01000711.1_pt1 | contig 62489 bp, 47 predicted proteins | sample 809101 | NCBI WGS metagenome assembly MKWU01 (sample SAMN05860141, study PRJNA318959) | sponge metagenome | host: Aplysina aerophoba | place: Slovenia: Piran, Adriatic Sea, Gulf of Piran | collected 2013-05-07
ATGCGGCCCGCCGTAGCCCGGCGGCGTTCCAAACCGCTGAACGGACCCGACGCAAATGTCGGCGCCCATGGCGCCGGGCTCCTTGACCACCGTCAGCGCCAGCGGATCTGCCGAAACGGCGGCAATCCCGCCGGCCTGCCTCACTCGTTCGACATGCGGAGAAAGGTCTCGAACGTCGCCGCAAGTCCCGGGATACTGGAAAATCGCCCCGAACAAACTTGCCTCGCCGGCGAGATCGTCCATCGACCCAACCTTCACCCTGATGCCCAGGGGTTCGGCCCGGGTGCGCAGAACGGCTATGTTCTGGGGATGGCAGGCTTCGTCCACAAAGAACGTGTTGTGCCGCGCCCGCACGATGCGGCGCGCCATGAGCATCGCCTCGGCGCAGGCCGTCGCTTCGTCGAGCAGGGACGCATTTGCAACTTCCATGCCGGTCAGGTCGCAGACCATTGTCTGGAACGTCAGCAGGACCTGCAGGCGGCCCTGGCTGATTTCCGGCTGATAGGGCGTGTACGCCGTGTACCATGCCGGATTCTCCAGCACGTTCCGCTGGATGACTGTCGGCAGAAGCGTTCCGTGGTAGCCCATGCCGATGAGCGAAACGAAGGTTGAATTCCTGTGGGCGATCTCCCTCAGTCGGACCAACACTTGATGTTCGGTCATTGCCGCGCCGAGCTCTCCCGTCTCCGAAAACCTGTGGCGGGCGCGTTCAAGGCTTGCCGGAATTACGCTTTCGATCAGTTCGTCGACCGTCGAGAAGCCGACCGTCGAAAGCATCTCGGCGATTTCCCGGGGGTCCGGCCCTATGTGACGGAGCCTCGCAAAGTCATAGGGACTGTAGCCGCCGCCCGACTTCATTGTGAAGTCAGCATGGCATAGGCATCTTCGTCCAGCAGATCTCCGAAATCCGAGGGATCCTCCGGCACCATGCGGAAGATCCATCCGGACTCCTGAGGATCCTCGTTGAGCAAGGCCGGATTGTCGGCCAGTTCCTGGTTGACCTCCACAACCTCTCCCGATGCCGGCGAAAGAATTTCGGATGCAGCCTTTACGCTCTCGATGACGACGGCTTCGTCGCCCGCCTCCAACCAGTCTCCCTCCTGCGGCAATTCCACATAGGTCACGTCACCCAGCTGCTCGGCTGCGTATTCGGTGATTCCGATCGTGAATTCAGGGGCGTCGTAGACTACCCACTCGTGATCCTTGGTGTATTTCATAGATCCGACTCAACCCTTGTTAAGATTTGGCGCAATGGACTGTCTCGGCACGATCTTGATGCCGTGAAACCTGCCTCGAGCCTCGAAATGCAATGTGGTGCACGACAAACTGCCGGCATCCACGTAACCCAGTGCGACAGGCCGGTTTATGGTAGCGCCGAAACCGCCCGATGTCACCACGCCGACCTGCGCGGCGCCGACATTGTCGTCGAAAATTCTGAATCCTGCGCGGGCAATCAATCGTCCCTGCGGCTGCAGACCGACCATTCGCCGCCGTGTGCCCCCGGCCATCTGCCGCAATATCACGTCGGAGCCCGGAAACCCGCCTTCCTTCGAGCCGCCCTTGCGCCGCGACCTGCCGACCGACCAGGCCAACCCTGCCTCGACGACCGTCGTGGTTGTGTCGATGTCGGCGCCATAGAGGCTGTAGCCGGCTTCCAGGCGCAGGCTGTCGCGCGCCGCCAGCCCGACGGGGATCACTTCCTCCTGCGCCAGCAATGTCCGCGCCAGTTCGCGGGCGTGCCGATTGGGCACGGAAACTTCAAACCCGTCCTCGCCGGTGTATCCCGACCGGGCAAGCCACAGCTCGCCAAAGGGGCTTGGAATCGTCACGCAGTCCATGAATCGCATGTTGGGCACACCATCGACCGCGGCCCGAAGCGCACTTTCAGCCTTCGGTCCCTGCAATGCGAGCATCGCGCGGTCCTCGAGCAGCGAAACCTCGCAGGCGCCTCCCAGCGAATCCTTCAGATGGTCGACATCGGATTGCTTTGTCGCGGCATTTACAACCAGAAGGTAGTGATCCTCGCGACTGGCGACGATGAGATCGTCGAGAATGCAGCCCTGGGAATCGGTCAACAGGGCGTAGCGCTGCCGACCTGCCGGAAGATTCTCGATTTCGATGGGCATCAGGCCCTCGAGCAGTCGGGCAGTCCGAGCCTTGCCGCCTTCAACTGGCCTGACAATCACCTGCCCCATGTGGCTGACGTCGAACAGACCGGCAGACAGGCGCGTCGCGCGATGCTCCTTCAGCGCGCCGCCGGCAAAGTACAGCGGCATGCTATGGCCTGCGAATGGAACCATCTTGGCACCGCATTGCGTGTGCAGATCGTAGAGCGGCGTTCTCAGCAGATTGTCCATTTTCATTCCCTGTGTCCGCACAACATTTCCGTCATGCCTGTTTCGCGCAGCCCGAATCCGACCCGCGCACCGAATTCCCGCAGAAACTTCAGCCTGAGCTCCCCGAATGTCTTCGGACAGTCTGCAGCAGCGGCATTATGTCCTGCATGTTCGGACCCGTTCTGCGGCCGGTCAATGCCATCCGCAGCGGCATGTAGAGGGCTGCCCTGCGGCGGCCCGTACGCTTTCCAACGGCTTCGGTCCAACGCTTCCAGGCGCCTTCGTCGTAGGGTGGATCGGGAAGCAATTCGAGGGCCTCGCTGACGAACTGCCGGTCTTCGTCCCGGATCAGCGGTTCCGCCCCCTGGCTGAACATCCGCCACCAGTCGGACGCTTCCGATATCCGGCGGACGTTGCCGCGGACGGTTCGCCAGAACTGTGCCGCGACTCGGTCCGGCACGCCCATTTCCCCGATTTGGTCGGCAACTTGCGCATAGGGAAGACGGCGGCAGTACTCGGACATGAGCAGCGTCAAGTCCCCGCTGTCGTAGCGGGTCGGATTGGCGCTGAAACATTCCAGGCTGAACTGCTCGACCAGATCGTCAATTTCCATTGCAAGCCGAAAACTGCGGCTTGAACCGAGGCTGGCCAGGTGCGACAGGACGACCTCGGGCGCAATCCCGTCCTTCCGCATGCCGCCGATGGCCACTGTGCCCAGCCGCTTGGAGAAAGGTTCTCCGGCGGGGCCGGTAAGCAGCGAGTGATGCGCAAAGCTCGGCAGCCTTCCCTTCAGCGCCTGCATGATCTGTATCTGCGTGGCCGTGTTTGTGACGTGGTCGGCGCCGCGAACGATGTGCGTTATGCCCATGTCGAGATCATCGACCACCGAAGCAAACGTGTACAGGTAGCGTCCGTCCGCCCGAACCAGCACCGGGTCGGAAACGCTGGCGGAGTCGACCGACACGGGGCCGTGAATTCCATCCGTCCATTCAACCCGTGAACCGTCGAGAAGAAACCGCCGGTATCCGGGGTGGCGGGCCCTGAGATCAGCCCTTTCATCGTCGGTCAGCCGCAGCGACGCCCGGTCGTAGACCGGCGGCCGCCGCCGCTTCAACTGCAGCCTGCGCTTCAGATCAAGCTCGGCGGGCGTCTCGAAACACTCGTAGAGCCTGTTTCCAGCCGCCAGCTGTTCAGCCTGTTCGTCGTATCTGATCAATCGGGTGGACTGGGACACTTCGAGATCCCAGGTCAGGCCCAGCCACTCCAGGTCGCGGCGGATCGAATCCTTGTATTCCTGCCGCGAACGCCTTGAATCGGTGTCGTCAAAGCGCAGAATGAACGTTCCTCCGCCCTTTCTGGCAATCAGAAAGTTGAACAGCGCGGTTCGAACGTTTCCAATGTGCAAATGGCCGGTCGGCGACGGCGCGAATCGTGTGATTGGAGTGGAATTCATCGAGGAGTCCGATTCAACTGTCGTGCGGGTGGCGCAGCTTTCCTGTCGCCATGCGTCGATTCCGTCCTGCCGCAAATGCCGCAAACGACTTCTGTTGTCATGATTGCCATCTGGTGCCGCATTTCAGGAATTCAATCGACAAGGCCACTGTCTCTCCACAGGTTCACAATTGGATACCTTCGGTCGAGCCACAATGCCTTTTCGGTCAGTCTCACGCCGGGAGCGGACTGAAATCGCTTGTACTCCGCCCTGTAGATCATCTGCTCGACACGTTTCACCGTTTCAAGGTCGAACCCTTCCGACACGACATTCGAAATCGGCTGGTCGCCGTCGATCAGCTTTTCGAGGATGCAGTCGAGGACTTCGTAGGGCGGCAAGCTGTCGGAGTCCTTCTGGTTCGGTCGCAGTTCCGCTGTCGGAGGCTTCACGATGATGTTTTCGGGCACGACTTCGCCAGCCGGTCCCTTCATCCAGGCGCGGTGGCTTTCGTTGCGCCACCGGCAGGTTTCAAACACACGGCTCTTGTACAGGTCCTTGATCGGATTGTAGCCACCGGCCATGTCTCCATAAATCGTGGCGTAGCCCACCGCCGCCTCGGACTTGTTGCCTGTCGTCAGCAACAGCTCTCCAAACTTGTTGGAAATCGCCATCAAGAGAAGGCCGCGCAGTCGTGCCTGAACGTTTTCCTCGGTGCTGTCAGCCGGCAGGCCGTCGAACAGAGGGCCAAGGCTTTCGCCGACCGCTCTCTGCAGTTCAGCGATTTCAATGACGTCGAACCGGCAGCCCAGCCTGCTGGCCAGTTGCGCGGCATCCTCGCGTGATGTGCGCGACGTGTAGACAGAAGGCAGCAGCACGCACCGCGTGTTGTCGGCGCCAAGGGCATCCACGCTCAGAGTTGCCACAAGCGCGCTGTCGATGCCGCCCGACAGCCCAACCATCGCCGCGCGGAATCCGGACTTGCGGACATAGTCGCGCAAGCCTTCCGCCATCGCGCGGTAATCCTGTTCGTAGTCGTTGGGTATCGCCGCAAGCCGGCCCAGTTTGGCGCTCCATCCCTGCCGGCCGGAGGTGAATTCCACGATTTCGACGAGCTCGTCGAAGCAGGGCAGCTGCAAGGCCAGCGCGCCGCCTCTGTTCAGAACAAACGAACCGCCGTCGAACACCTGGTCGTCCTGTCCACCGACCATGTTGAGGTATGCAAGCGGCAGGCCGTTTTCGACGACGCGCGCCACCATGGCATTGATGCGATGGTGCATCTTGCCACGGTAGTAGGGCGAGCCATTGGGAACCAGGAACATCTCGGCGCCGGATTCGGCATGGGTTTCGCACACGTCCTCAAACCATGCGTCTTCGCAGATCGGGTTGCCGATCTTTGCCGGCCCAATCTTGTATGGTCCCGAGATCGGTCCAATGGCGAACTGGCGCATCTCGTCGAACACGCCGAGAAAGGGCAAATGGTGCTTGAGAATGGTTGTCTTGACCGCGCCGTCGGCAAGCACGAAGTACGCGTTGTAGATTCGACCCTCCTTCAGGCAGGGGCCGCCAATGCCGATTGCCATTCCCGATTCCTCGGCGCGCGCCAGTCTGCCGACCCACTGCATGCAATCCTTAACAAACGCTGTCTTGGTGACCAGGTCCTGAACGGGATAGCCCGACAGGAACATTTCGGGAAACGCGATCATGTCGGCGTTGGCGGCCTTCGCCTTGGCGATGGCGGCCTTCGCCTTGTTGGCATTCGATTCAATGGCCCCAACCGTGGGATTGAGCTGGGCCAGCGCCAGTCGAAATTTTTCAGTCATGCTTGGTCGAACCGGGCGCCGCGATTGGGTAGGACGTTACCTGCCTGAGATAACCGCCAGCCGTTCGCAGCAACGGTGGTTCTGCCTCCTGTTCGATTGAGTTCGGGTATCTAGACGGACAAGCCCAACCGCGCCATCCCCGCGGAAGTCACCTGGAATCTTATGGGATTCTTGGCGAGCTTTTGACAATAGCCCTTCTTGATGTTCTTGCTCAAGCAGTCCGAACTGTTTCCTGGGGGTATGTGGTGATGCTCGCGAATCGCCTCTGTGACATCTCCCGTTCGCAGTTCGTTCTTCCCCTGGCTCAGCTGCAGCCAAGCCGCGGCTGCCAGGAACTTGTTGACTTGGGATTGGTCCGGCTGCTCGTTCAGAAACACCGCCAGTCCGGGCAATGCGTTGTTCGCTTCCTCTTCAAGCTCCTTGCGGGGAACCCTTGCCATTTTGTCTGAAAGATCAGCGAATTCGCGGACAATTGCAGGCAACCTCGATTCCAGAAACTCTTCGGACCCCGAATACTCTATCGAGTAGGCGTCACACACATACTTGAACTTCGTGTCCACATCCACACCTCTGCCAGCGTTTTGGCGGCCCGCAACCGAACACACCGTGTCAGCGAGGGCCGCAGGGCCAGGGGCGCGTCCAATGCCCAAACGCAGCGCTTGCGGCTCCACAGGGCGCGCCACTCTGCGATTCATGCGAGCAGCATTCCAGCGGAACATGAACTAGAAAATGGCTGCGTGAATTGCAACTGCGCCGATGCGCGCCACCGCACCAAGCCATATGGCTTGAACGGCGCCAATTTTGCCCGAACTCTTGCCGTTCCGCCGGAATTGACTGCTTGGGCGGTCCAGGGCCAATCACCGGCTTGCGGTTGACGCCAAGACGCCATGCATTCGCCTGCGGGTGGACTTGCCTGTCGCTCACGGACTGCTTCAAGGGCCGGGAACAATGTGGTGGGAGCCCCGTGTTCCGGGCGCAATCGGCCCCGACCCATTCATCGAGGCGTTCAACTCAACATCAATTGAATTGGAGGCTTGGCCAGTTCCCTCCGACGAAGATCACGGGGATCAATCGCAGGAAGGGGAGGCATCCGAGGCGGATGATGTTGGTTTCGGCCCGGGAACACGCCACCTCGAGCAAGCGGGACCTGAAAAGGTTCCCAATGCAGCCGATCGACCCTTCAACTGTGCTCCGAAGCGAACCCTACCCGCACGATTTGCACTGAAAGGCGCCAGTATTTCATTGTACGAAATCGGTTGTTGGACTAGATTGAATTTTGCATGTACATTGTTCCCGAAAGGTTGCTCAAAGCACGTACCCAATGTCACCATTTCTGAGAAATTCACTTGCAGCGCTTCTGGCGATAAGTCTCGCCGGTCCCGCATTGGCACAACAGCAAAGCCAGCCGGCTCCTGAAAGGGATGTCTACATGGGCGAGCACCGGGACGGCCAACGTCACGGGTACGGAACTTTCCGAATGTCCAACGGCTACATCTACGAGGGCTACTGGAAGGAGGGTCTGCGGACCGGCACGGCCAAGATCACCTATCCTACCGGCTCGGTGTACGAAGGCGATGTGGTGGAAGGAAGCCCGCACGGAAAGGGCAAGGTCGCATACCCGTCCGGAGCGTCCTATGAAGGCGATTGGAGCAAAGGCATGCGCCACGGCGCCGGCACCGAGACCGCTGTCGACGGAACGGTGTACAAAGGCCAGTTCGAAAACGACCTGCGTCACGGCGAGGGCGCCATCGTCCGTCCCTCGGGCCAGAAACTTTCCGGCGTTTGGGCGAACGGCAGTCTGAATGGCAAGGGCACGATCGAGAACGGCGACGGCACCGTGTACATGGGCGACATCGTCAACATGCTTCCAGACGGACAGGGAACCCTGACCAGAGTGGACGGGTACAGTTACACCGGCGACTGGAAACTGGGACAGCTGCATGGCCAGGGTGTCGAACAGTTCGCCGACGGCGACACCTATGAAGGGCTGTTCTACGAAAATCTTCGTCACGGGCTGGGCAAGCTTACAAGCGGGAACGGCGATGTTTTCGAAGGCTCCTTCGAGAATGGCGTGCCCAAGGGCGGCAAAGGCGCCCTGACCTTATCCAATGGCGCAAAGTATCAGGGCGACCTGAACAGCAACCAGCCGCATGGCACGGGTCGGATTGAGTTTGAAAACGGCGTTTCCTACGAAGGCGGCTTCAAGGACGGACAGTTCTCCGGAACGGGTACGGTGACCTACCCCAGCGGCGCAGCCTACACGGGGGAGTGGCAGGACGGACAGCAAAGCGGGGAGGGCGAGCTTTCGTACAGCAACGGCGACCTCTACAAGGGATCGGTCCTCAACGGAAAACGGCACGGCACGGGCGAATTCCATGCCGCCAACGGCTTCAGATATGAAGGCGAGTGGAAGGACAACTTGATGCACGGCGCCGGAACCGCCACATACCAGGACGGCACCGTGTACGAGGGTGACTTCGTGGCGGGAAAGCGCGAAGGCAACGGAAAAATCACCTATCAGGACGGCACCGTCTACACGGGCGAGTTTCGCGACAACAAGGCTTGGGGGCGGGGGACGGTAGAGTTTCCCTGACTTTCGGCGCCTTGCGGCAACCCCCGAACACGCCAGCGGCGGCATGCCTTGATTCCCGGTCCGGCTCGCCTCCGACGAGCCGGCCAAAGGTTCCCTTCCGACACCTTGGGCTTCCACTGCGTTTTGCTTCACTCACCTGACGTCAGGCCGCGGCAGTTCCAACGCATCTGCCGGAAGACACACAGCAGACCACTTGATGGAGTCCTGCCGGTTCCAGTTTGGGCCAACCATGCCGCGTCACCCGGAACATGAAACCGCTTGGTCAAGTATCCCGCAATTCCCGGCAAGGAACACAATCCCCTTCATGCCCTGCAGCAATGTCCGAGCGACCGAATGAGCAGGTGTCAGCTGGACGTCGCAATTGCATTCGAGTGACGCCTGGATTGCCGAAAGACCCAGAGACCACGCTCAACAGACAAGCTCGAAGGCACGCCCATGCAGGAAACTGCGTTTGCAGCTCCAATGCCATGTCACCTTGCCCCTTGCCAATGAATGCTTCAAATCGGGCAGCCATTCCCATAAGTAGGCGCGCTGGACTGAGTGGTCGCCAGGATGGAGTTTCATGGAACAGTTTTTTGATGCTTCCGAAGCGGAACAGCGGATTTACCGGCAATGGGAAGAGTCCGGCGCGTTTCTTGCAGGCGCCGGCGCCCAGGATGACGCCGAGTCCTTTTGCATCCTGATTCCGCCTCCCAACGTGACCGGCGCGCTGCATATGGGGCACGCCTTCAACAACACAATCCAGGACATCCTGATACGCTGGCACAGAATGCGTGGCTTCGCCACACTGTGGCAGCCGGGCACCGACCATGCCGGCATTGCCACACAAATGGTCGTCGAGCGCGAACTCGAAAAGTCAGGTCAGCCATCACGTCGGGAACTGGGACGCGAGGCCTTCCTGGAACGGGTCTGGGAGTGGAAGGAACGCTCGGGCGGCGAGATTATCGGTCAACTCAAACGTCTGGGAGCATCCTGCGACTGGTCGCGCAACCGCTTCACGATGGACAAGGGATTTCATGACGCCGTTCTGCAGGTCTTCATAAACCTGTATGAACAAGGCTACATCTATCGGGGAAAGCGACTGGTCAATTGGGACCCTCACTTTGAAACCGCGATTTCCGATCTTGAAGTCGAACAGGTCGAGGTTTCCGGCAAGATGTGGCGATTTCGCTATCCGCTGGAAAACGACGAAACCTACCAGCATCCAATCGCCTACGACGAGGACGGCGAACCAACGGCGTTCGAAACCCGAGACTACCTTGTGGTTGCAACAACCCGTCCCGAAACCATGCTGGGCGACACCGGCGTTGCAGTCCATCCTGACGACAGCCGCTACAGCCACCTGGTTTCCAAGTCCGTCAAGCTCCCGCTGGCCGGCCGCTCCATCAGGATCGTTGCAGACAGCTACGCCGACCCGGAAAAGGGAACTGGCGCGGTCAAGATCACTCCGGCCCATGACTTCAACGACTGGGAAGTTGCGCAGCGCTGTGGACTGCCGGCCGTAAACGTGATGACCCCCAAGGCCAGCATGACGCTGAAGGACAACGCCGAATTCCTGGAGGGGTGCGACACGGCTCCCGAGGCATTGGATCTGGACGGGCTGGATCGTTACGACGCCCGCAGGCGCATCGTCGATCTTGCTCGTCAACAGGGCTGGCTGGACGGGGTTTCCGAGGAACGGCATGCTGTTCCCCATGGCGACAGATCGAAGGTCGCCGTTGAACCCTACCTCACCGATCAATGGTTTGTGGATGCAAAGCAAATTGTGCAACCGGCCATGGACGCCGTGCGCGACGGTCGGACACGCATCTATCCTGCTCAGTATGAATCGATCTACTTCGCCTGGCTGGAAAACATCGAGCCCTGGTGCATTTCGCGCCAGCTTTGGTGGGGCCATCAGGTACCAGTTTGGTACGACGCCGAAGGCAATCGCTACTGCGCAGCCAGCGAAGCGGAAGCTTCGCGCCTTGCCGGAGGCAGATCAATCGAACGAGACGCGGATGTTCTCGACACTTGGTTTTCTTCGGGCTTGTGGCCGGTCGGCACGCTCGGTTGGCCGGAGGACACGCCGGAACTTGCGCGCTACTTTCCCACCAACGTCTTGGTGACTGGCTTTGACATCATCTTCTTTTGGGTTGCGAGAATGATGATGATGCAACTGGCCGTGGTCAAGGAAATCCCCTTTGACACGATCTATGTTCATGCATTGGTCCGTGACGAACACGGCAAGAAAATGTCCAAGTCGCTTGGCAACGTCATCGATCCGATCGATTTGATCGACAAGTATGGAGCGGACGCCGTCCGCTTCACATTGACGTCGATGGCTTCCCTGGGCCGTGATCTCAAGCTCTCGGAATCCCGTGTCGCCGGATACCGCAACTTTGTCACCAAGATATGGAATGCCGCACGTTTCGCCGAATTCCACAACTGCGACAGTCGGCAGGACTTCAACCCAAACGGCGTGTCGCACAGCCTCAACAGGTGGATCGTTGGCGCCACCGCTGCCGCCACTGAATCCGTTGATGCCGCGCTTGCCGCCTATCGTTTCGACGACGCTGCCAATGGCTTGTACGATTTTCTTTGGCACAAGGTTTGCGACTGGTACATTGAGCTTTCCAAGCCGCTGCTAGCCACCGGCAACGCTGAAGTCGCTTTGGAGACGCGAGGCACGATTGCGTGGGCAGTTGAGCAGTCGCTGAGACTGCTGCATCCATTCATGCCGTTCGTTACCGAGGAGCTCTGGGCTTTGCGCAAGTGCGGGGAAGGCATGCTCGTGCTGCAGCAATGGCCAATGCTGAGTTCCGAGGAACTGCGCGACCCTGGCGCCGATGCCAAAATTCAGTGGGTCATTTCGTTGGTCGGGTTCATCAGATCGGAGCGCAGCAAAATGCTCCTGTCAGCCAGCGCCCCATTGACGTTGCACGTCATGGAGTTGGATGAGACCGACAAGACCGCGCTTGACGACTATAGAGAGCCGATCATGCGATTGGGAAGGCTCAGTGAAGTGGTCGTGGAGGGGGCCTCCTCGGGCATTTACAGCTTTAAGGTTGGAAACAGCCTGTTCAGCCTACAGCTGCCGACCAACATTGACTTGCAAAACGCACTCGGTCGTCTTGAAAGCAGAAGGCTCAAGATCGACAGCGAACTGTCAAAGATGGAGGCACGCCTAGGCAACCAAGCCTTCGTCACCAAGGCGCCCGCGACGGTGGTCGAGGAAACTCGACTGCGGAAAGCCCAGCTTGAGGGGGAACGCAATCTCGTTGAGGAAGCGATCGAAAGGCTTCGTTCCCTGCTTGGCGAATAGATCGCGCCCTTGCGGCGCTCCAACTTCCAGTGTCGATCAGCCAATGGTGATTAAGCTTGCCGAAGCCAACACCGGCATGATGTGAATCACGCAACCGACAGTCGATGCGATCGCCTCCAAATGCGTCGCCTGCAATGATCTCGGAGAGGATTGCCTGCCAATCGGAAAATTCCAGGTCATTGGCGTGTCTTTTGCCTACGGCAAGAATGACAATGTCATCTGATCGAAGTGGAGGAGTCAGCTTGTTCCATGTCTCCTGCATCTCGTCGCTTTCAATGATGCCTCGCGTCAGCCTCTCGTGGTTCCAGCCGGCCGGCAGCAGATGTCTTTCGGCAGCATGTGAAAGGGGCTGGCGGCCCAAGTCATGGCACAAGGCAGCGATCCGAAGAACCATTCGCCAGTGGGAAGGCTTTTCGGGGCCTTTGAGTTCATCCAACAATTCCCTCAGACAATCACTGAAATTGTCTTGATTGGTGACAACATCGATCACTCGGCCGGCAAGTTCCATCACGCCCAATGAGCGCTCCAATCGCTTGTGAGTTGCTCCAGGACAAACCAAATGAGCGAAAGCCAACCGATTGATTTGCCTTAGCCGCTGGAAAGGTCGGGAATCGATAACTTTCCGCTCTTCACCGTCTATCCGAACAAAGGTGTGAATGGGACCACGGATTTCGTGAACTCGCTAGGTCATGCCTGTTTCTTTACACAATTGAGCTTTTTCCGCGACAATCTGCCACGCGCCTGCGCCGTCAATTTCCAGATACGGTGATTGCCCGACATCTGTTCCTTTCGTTTGCCTTGTGCTGCTACGGTTCGGGTCCATTGGCAGGCCCATGGGAAGGCAGCACACCGGAAGACTTGCAGCTACTGGCTCAGTTGCAGGGGCACAAGGAGAGCCAAGCGCTGCAAATTCGTCGAGACAACCCAACCGAGCCACGACGTTGCATTGCAACTCTGATGGGATTGCCTTGAGGGTTTCCGCATCCCCTACACAGGAATGCCCACTGCGAATGCAGGGACTTTCCTGCGCTTGAAAACCGCCTCCGGGTCAGGAACGGGCAGTGGCCAGAGTTGCGGCAGCGACATCCAAAGCGCCGTCTCCCCTCTCAATTCCGAGCGCCTGGCACGCGCATTCTATCGAGCCAAGCAATCCCATGATCATCTGATCATTGACATGCCCCATGTGACCCAGGCGGAAATAGCGGCTCGATGTCAGTTCCGGTGGAACGGCCATGCCGAGGCCGATGCCAAGCGTGACGCCCGAGTTTTCCTCCACCCAGTTGCGTATGCGCAGCCCATCAACCTTGCCTGCCCGAATTGTAGTAACAGCATGGCTGCGCTTGCAGGGTTCCCTGATGTTGAGCGACAGATCGCCACGCTGCGACCAAGCGTCGATCGCGGCCCAGCAGGCGCGGGCGAGACGAGCGTGCCGGGCAATTGCGGCTTCCAGCCCTTCCTCGTTCAGCAGCATATTGAGCGCCTCGCGCAGGGCAAACAAGTGGTGGGTCGGCGCAGTGCCGCAAAACAGCAAGTAGAACTCCTCGGGGTCTATTCTGCGCTCCCAGTCCCAATAGGGAGTGCGCAAGTTGGCGTTCCTGCATGTCTCGCGAGCTCGCTTGTTGAAAAACAGAAAACCGAGGCCAGGCGGGGTCATCAGGCCCTTTTGGCTTCCGGCCACGACGACATCCACACCCCATTCATCCATTTCAAACTGGTCGCATGCCAGGCTGGCGATGCAGTCAACGGCAAACAGGGCCGGGTGTCCAGCTTCTGAAACAGCCTTTCCGATGTTCTGCACATCGTTGCGCACCGAAGTGGAAGTGTCGGTGTGCACGATCAACACAGCCCTTATTTGGCGCTCTACATCCTGCTCAAGACGGTCAAAGACAACAGATGCATCAACATCGGAGCTCTTTCCGAACGAGATTTCCTCGACTTCAATTCCCATGGCCGTGGCAAAGCCTCCCCATGCCTCGGCAAACAGTCCCGTCGAAAGCACCAGTATTCTGTCGCCGCGGCTGAACATGTTGGACAGCGCCGCCTCCCAGGCGCCATGGCCATTGGAAATGTAGATGCAGCAATGATGGTCGGTGCGGGCAACTCGGCAGAGATCGGCCAGAACCCCGTCAACCATCTCTGCGAGCTCGGCGGAATAGATGTTTGGAGCAGGCTGCATCATGGCCTGAAGCACTCTGTCCGGCAGGACGGAAGGACCCGGAATTGCCACATATCCGCGGCCGAAACTGTCTTTCATGCCAGTGCTCCTGCAAACTGTATTGGCAACCGGCCATTGCAATGGCCCAACCGTTCATTCGTGCGGAGTGCAGCCTGCGTTTCGCAGGACCAATGCCGGTGGTTCAGCCTCGCGTTGGTTCCAATGGCCCTCGCTCCATCTATCGGGATGGCCTGTGCAGGTCAATTCCGGCATGCGGCGGCGGGACCGGCAAGAATTGACGCAGCCTATCCGGTTGAAAACCGCCAATGTAATTCGATAATCCTGTTGGTCGGACTGCAAGGTCAAACAGGAGCACAGCCTTCACGGCCGCACGAGGCTGAATTCCCGTGATGCAGGTGTTCCGGCGGCAGTGCGCCAAGTTCCGACCAGTTAGGGCTTCACCGAAGGCAACGCACATTCATGAACCACAAGATCGTTGACAAGACCATCAGCACTGCGATGCTCAGTTCATGGATGTGGCATGGCTACCTGAAGAAGCACACACCGAGCATGATCGCCGCAGTGGTGTTCATGGCAATTCAGGGCAGTCTGCTGGGATTCCTGAGCTACCAGGTCGGACCAATGTTCGACGATGTCTTCCTGACGAAGGACTACACGGCGCTTCTTCATCTGTCGATCTTCGTGCTGGGCATATTCCTCGTAAGGGGACTTACGGGGTTTGTGCATCGCCTCATAACGACAAACATCGGAGAGCGGATGTGGCAGTCGCTGCGCAACGATTTGATGCAGATGGTGCTGCGTCTGGACTACCTCTTCTTTCTGGACAACTCGCCTGGCGAACTGATGGAGCGCATCAACGGCGACACGTCCACCGTCAAGGCCTTGTGGAGTGGATTTGTGGCCAGCGGAGCCCGCGATTGCATCGCGGTGATTTCCCTGCTCGTCGTGGCCATCAACATTGACTGGTGGTGGACAGTCGCGACCTTTGTGGCAGCCCCTCTGCTCGTCATGCCTGTTCTCATACTCCAAAGAATAACCCGCCATTGGGCGAAGATCCAAAGAGCATCGGCTTCCCGCATTTCCGTCCGCATGAACGACATCTTTCATGGCATTCTGACGATCAAGGCCTACGGTCTGGAGGACTTGCAGAAGTCCTACCTATCGCGGCTGGTGATCAGGTACCGCCGCGCGACAATGCGGGTGACCGCCGGCGCCGCCGCGGTTCCGGCTCTGGTGGACGTGCTTGCCGGAATCGGCTTCTTCGGCATGCTCCTGCTTGCCGGCAGCGACGTCATAGACGGCAGCAAGACGATCGGTCAGTTCATGAGCTTCTTCACGGCAGTCATACTGCTTTTCGACCCGATAAGGCGAATCGGAAACACGATCACTATGTGGCAGGTGTTCAGGATCTCCCTGTCGAGAATATACGTCATGACCGAACACGCCCCATCCATCCTGCAAATTTCTTCCGATGCATCGGCAACAAACGGGAACCCAGGCAATTGACTGTCATCGAATTCCGCAACGTTTCATTTGGCTTTGGGGGAAGGCACGGCTCAAGAGTGCTGAAGGGCACGAGCTTTTCGGCGGAGGCTGGACAGATTACGGCGCTCGTCGGACGTTCGGGCGGAGGCAAGACCACGATGCTCAACCTGCTAATGCGCATATTCGACATTCAGTCCGGACAAATCCTTCTGAACGGCGAGGACATCCGATACCTGAAGCTCGACGCATTGAGGCGGCAGTTTGCCTTCGTTGGCCAGGATCCGGGCATTTTCGACGATACAGTCGAACGCAACATCCGGTTTGGATGTCTCGACGCAACCGATGAGCAGCTGATGGAGGCTGCCACGAATGCGTGCGTGACCGAGTTCCTCAAGGACCTGCCCAACGACCTTGAGCTGCCCTGCGGCCCGCGAGGTTCAAACCTTTCAGGTGGGCAGCGGCAACGAATTGCCATCGCCAGAGCGCTGATTCGCGAGGCTCCCATCCTGCTTCTGGACGAACCGACCGCAGCGCTCGACAGGCAGACCGAAGTTATGGTTCGCAGAGCCTTCAGCGGCAAGACTGTGATTCTGGTGACGCATTCGGTTTCCGCAATGCGCGAGGCGGACCGCATCTTTGTCATCGAGAATGGCGAGGCCATCGGACCATTGCCGTTTTCGGAAGTCGTGATGCAGTACGACTTCGACTGACGTGCAAGCCGGGCAGGCGTTTGGCGCCCTGCCAGGATCAATTCCGGCATTGTTGCGAGGTTAGGCGACACGCCCGACTTGAACTTGAGCAGCATCGACAGGTTGGAGGCATCGGATGCAAGCCAACCTCATTCCACCTGCCTGCGGGAGCCCGCGAAGGCGCGCCGTTCAATCCCGCCAGAGACGACCCTTCAGCCTGTCGGCAATCGCCACATCCTCCACAAGCGGGCATTCCGGACAGCCCCTGTTTCCCGGTGGAAACTCTCCGATTTCAGAAGTCCCTGATCTCCGAATGAAGGCTGAAATGCCCGAAGGCGGAAATTCGCTCACCAAGGCATCGCGAAGAAGACGCCGCTGAGAAACTGAAGGACCGCAGGACAATCGCTTCAAACCAGATTGCCAATCAACAGTCTGCCTCGATGCCGAGCGAACGCGCCATGTCGCGAATGCCGACACACTCGAAACCCGCGATGGCAAGCCGTTCCCGGTCAGCAGCCGTGAACGTTGGCGACACCAGCATCAAACGCCGTGGCATCCCGCGGACTGCATCCGCCCTCTCTCGCTTTCCTGCAACATCCAGAGCCGCCATGAACTCCTCGAACTGTTGTCGCTGCTTGGCCGGATCATGCTTCCCGGCGTTGCGCTTGCAACTCGCCAGCAGCAACTTTCGGTCTTTTCCCTTTCCGGCAAACGCCATCGCGTCGATGTCAGGCACGCCGGGCAACCAGACTCCCTGTCGTGCCCAGTTCACGCCCGGCGCTTCCACAAGCCAGGCCGTTGTCAGCTTCTCAAGCGCCGCTCCTTCATGCGTCTCCAGTCGCCGGAGCGCGAGCTCTTGCCAAGAAACACCGTCCGGGTCATCAAGACCCGTCCTTCGCGACTTTCCTCTGCCGGCAGGCATCACATCGATCTGGAATTGGGTGTTGTTGTCAATGACGCGCCACCGCTTTGTCGGCCCCAGGAATTCCCAGACGGGTCCGACCAGCTCGAGATGACCCTCGAGAACGTCCAGCGAGTCCTCAAGTGTTTGCTCGGCTCGCTTGCTCATTTCCGGCGGGAACTCCCCGATGGTGCAGCCCCGTCGACGTCCCCGGCCCAAATGCAACAGAATCTGCCGTCCTTCCGGCGTCAACTCAACGAAGGCCCGGTTGTCGTAGCGATCCTCCGGCACAGACTCAAGATGGTTCAGCTCGGCCTCGATGAAGGCTGCGCGCCATGCCCGGTCGTCGTCCAAGGCATCGAAGTCGCGCAACTTTGCCCATTCATCGTGCGTCGCGAAGCGCTCCCAATGACCCGGCATGCCGCCAAAGGCGGTCCACAACGTTAGAAAGCGCCCCGGGCGATCAAGAAGCCTCTGCTCGGCGGCCATCTCCAGCACGGTAGGAATTCGCCATTGGCGCAACGAACTGCCGCTGTCGACACGGAGGTGCAGCGGCCGGTCGCTGAGGAACATGCGCAACATCTGCTGCTGGTGCGACCCCAAGAGGAAGAGCTTGCCACAACGTTGCGGATTTACCGAGGAGACCCGCTTGGCAAAACGGAAGGTGTCGATCATCAATTTGATCTGGCTCTCGAGACCAAGCTTCCTGGCGTGGTGAAACTCGTCAAGAGCCACAACCACACCGCGCTCGATGAGGCGCCCGACCATTTCGCAGAATCGGAACTGCGGCAGGCGCCTCTTGAGGGTTGGCAGCAACCGTGCATGAAGACCGGCGAGTCCGGCGACTTCGACTGCCCTCGCGAGGATTTCAGCAAGAGCCTCCGACCCGCCATCGACGGGCTCCGGCAGTTCACAATGCACCAGCGGCGGGTCGCCTCGCCTCCTGGCGGCGACCTCCCGCAGCAGGCTTGCCTTGCCGACACCGCGCCGACCGCTGACACTGTGTGTGCAAAACAACCTGGAGCTCAACAGGCGGGTGAGCCGCTCCAGTTCTTCCTGCCGGCCGTAAAATCGCCAGTTCGTCATGTTCGCGCTCCGTTCCCGATTCACGGACATATGACAATGGCTCCGGACTTCCCTCCATGCGTCTCCGGCGGCCGTCCAACCGCTGTCTCTCAAGACATCCAATGGCGGAGTTGACCAAGCCCTCCGTTTGAACTCCCTTTCGACTTGGCAGAAGACCCAATCGGGTCGGGTCGCGACCTCTGTGCGTGCTCAAACCAAGCAGCGACACACTCGGCCGGCCATTGCTCCCATCCTTCGGAAGTCTTCAGGTTGCCTGAAAGGCTACCAAGTCATGGATGCCATTGCCAGTCATTCACCGGCAATATGTCGGCTCAGCGCATGTCAATGATCGCCTGGCGCATCCTCGGCCTGGATGGGCAAGGTCGCGCATCAGTGCCGGAACGCTATGGAAGCAGGTGTTGCCAAGGATTCGTTCGGGTTGGCCTCGCACTCGCATCTTCCTTTGCGGCGGCAAAGTCATCAGGGTCGACAAGATGACGTCTTGAAGCGAGGCCAAGAGCGTTGACTTCGCATTTGACAAGGGCTCGCAACGGTGCGCGCCCTGCCAGGATCATTTCCGGTAGTATTGCGCGGCCAGACGGTCCGGCGACACGCCTGCCTTGAACTTGAGCAGAATCGACAGGTTTGAGGCGCCGGAAGCAAGCCAGCCAATTTCCTCCTGCCTGCGGGCGCTTGTGAAGGCGTGACTGCTCAGTCCCTCCAAATTACCCTTCAGCCTTTCGGCGATTGCCACATCCTCCATCAGCGGGTAGTCGGGATAACCACCTACCTCCTCGTAGAGGCTTCTGGAAATCAGCAGTCCCTGGTCTCCGTAGGGAAGCTGAAATGCGCGCGAGCGAAAGTTCGCCCAACCTGCCACCCATGCCGCACAAGGGCCCGTTGATCGGAACTTCAACCGGAAATGGGCCGCCCTGCCGGTTCCCTTGTCCATGTGACGTCGCACTGCGTCGCTCCATCCCGCTTCCAACTGCGTGTCGGCATGCAGAAACAGAAACCAGGAGCCCGACGCGGCTTCGGCGCCAGCGGCGAGCTGCCTGCCCCTCCCTGGTGCGGACAGCACCAGGTTCGCGCCGGCTGCATCCGCGACCTTGGCGATTTGGTCGGTGGATTCACCATCGCTGATGATCAGTTCGCGAATCAGGCTGCCTTGCACCCCTTCGAAGAGGCTGGCCAGCGCGGGGCCGACAATGTTGGCGGCATTTCTTGTGGGAATGATGACGGACAGTGGCGCTCTCATTTGTATTGTGGACCTGTTGTGAGTGGCCTCCGGATGTCCATTATATGCAGGAATCGGATGCGAAGCGGGTCGCAGGGAGTCAACTTCATTTTCTCCACTTGGACTCTGTCCGCCCAGGAGTCGCAGCGGACGGATGGGATGCTGGGAGGGAGACTTGATTCACGATGCACATGGGTGGCCAAATATGCCTGAAAATGAAATCCAAGTGTACGCTCGCGGCAGGCCGGAGGCAGGAAGGACGATCCAACTGAACAACTTTTGCTCCACCGCAGCTTGCATCTTAATGTTGTGCCCTTGGGCAAACGCTTCTGTTAGATGAGCGCTTTGCCGACTGGGCGCAAGGCGTTGGCTGCAATGCTTGAACAGTTGCGTGCATACAATTCCAGCGTTCGGAAGTACATTGCGCAGCAAGCCAACGGTTTCTGGATTGGGTGTCCAGCAATGTTCTCGACCGATGGAGAATGCCACCGACTCAGGTTGAACAGCCGACAGGAGACTGTCTCCAAACTCAATCGGATCCATGTCCCTCGGAAGTGGCGCCAGACGTTGAGAATCAACATTTGTTGCCACAATCGTACCAATCGAGTTTGATCGGATTTTTCTTCCACCTCGATCAACGCAGTCTGGTCCCTTGCCAGCGAGGCAGGGACTGGGGCCGGGCACTCCCAGCGAGACAGGATCGGACAACTGCTCCGTGTGCCCTGAGCAGACACCGAGAAGGAATTCCAGGAGCGTGCGCTGCGGGATGCCCTCAAAAGTGCGTTGGGTCATGATGCACCCACAGCGTCACTCCCTTGGTTCGTCCGACCGCTGCCAGCAAGCCAAAGAAGTCCCTTGCGTACATTGAAACTTTGGTGTAGTGGTCACCCATTGACTTGAACTTTGCAGGACAGGTTGCCATGGGCACGACCTACCGCACTTATGAACCGAACCAGCAGAGTCTGCTGCCGGTGGACATTCGGGAATGGCTGCCGAAGGATCATTTGGCCTTTGGGCTGAGCAAGATTGTCGACAGTCTGGACTTGCAGGCTTTCCACGCGCCCTACGAGGGCGACGGTCGCAACACTCCCTATCACCCTGCGATGATGGTGAAGGTGTTGATCTACGGCTATGCGACGGGCGTGCGTTCGTCCCGCCAGATAGCCAACAAGCTGCATGAGGACGTTGCCTTCCGCGTGCTTGGTGCAAACAACTTTCCGGCGCATCGGACGATTTGCGGGTTTCGGCAGCGTCATCTGTCCGATTTCCAGCGACTGTTCGAGGACGTTGTTCGTCTGGCGGTCGAGAGGGGTCTGCTGAAGTTCGACAGGCTTGCGGTGGACGGTTCGAAGGTGCGAGCCAACGCTTCGAAGCGCAAGGCGATGAGCCATGGTCGGATGCAGGTGGACCGGGAGCGGCTGCGAGCCGAGATAGAGGCTCTGCTGCGGCAGGTGAAGGAGGTTGACGCCGCCGAGGATGCGAAGGCCAAGGAGAGCGGCGGCGAGAAGTTCTAGAGTTCGCGGCAGGCCAGAAAGGCCAACGCTGCCGAGGATGCCAGGTCGGAGACCGAAGGGCGTGGCGACGCGTTGCGCAAGGAAGTGCGACGGCGCGAGGAGCGGATGAAGGCGATCCACATTGGCTTGAACTCTTGCAAAGCAAGTTGCCATGGGCACGACGTACCGTCCTTATGAACCGAACCAGCAGATGCTGCTGCCGCTGAACATGCGGGAGTGGCTGCCGAACGATCAGTGGTCCATGGGCTGAGCGAGATTGTCGACAGTCTGGACTTGCAGGATTTCCACGCGCCCTGCGAGGGCGACGGTCGCCGCAACTCTCCCTGTCACCCTGCGATGATGGTGAAGGTGTTGATCCACGGCTATGCGACGGGCGTGCGCTCGTCCCGCAAGACAGCCCGCATGCAGCATGAGGACGTGGCCTTCGGCGTGCTTGGTGCGCACAACTTTCCGGCGCATCGGACGATCTGCGGGTTTCGGCAGCGTCATCTGTCCGATTTCCAGCGACTGTTCGAGGACGTTGTTCGTCGTTTGGCAGTGGAGAGGGGTCTGGCAATGCAGGAATACATTTGAGCGTCAACCTTGCATCACATTGTTCGGCGCTTCCTGGATTGCTCGCAGCCGCGTGGAACCGGCGGGAGAGCGGATTGTTGGTGTTCCGGCCTGCTCCTTGCAGCCGGAATCAGTAGGGGTACTTCGCTCCAAACGCGCCACCCACCATGATCTGCTCGATGGTCGCTGCCAGACCGGTCCCCTTTTGCGTCTCGACAATGACTCCGCTCAGGGAAGCTTCCTTCTTTGCAGCCGTGAACCTGCTGCTGGTCATTCCGGTTACAAATCGCCGCATTGGTTCGCCCGGGTCCAGTCCAATGACGGAATCGTAGTCTCCACACATGCCTGCATCGGTCACAAACGCTGTGCCCTTCCCAAGAATTCGTGCATCGCGGGTTGGAATGTGCGTGTGGGTTCCGGCAACCAGCGTTGCCCGGCCGTCGCACCAGATGCCTGCCATCATCTTTTCGCTCGTGGCCTCGCAATGGAAGTCCAAAACCGTTGCGTCGACTGACCGCGCCAGGGGATACCTTGAAAGCAGTTCGTCGAGCTGGTTCACAGCGCTGTCGAAGGGTTGCCTCATGAAAACCTGGCCGAGAGCGACAATGACAAGCAGCTTCTGTCCGCGTTCGTTGGAGATCACGGCAAATCCCCGGCCGGCACAGCGACGAGCCAAGTTCAACGGTCGGACTATGTTGGGCCGGGAGTCAATTGCCCCAATCAATTGCCTCTGGTCGAAGGCATGATCACCGAGCGTCATGCAGTCGATGCCGTGGCGCAGAAGAAGATCGGCATGGGCCGGCGTTATTCCGCGGCTCTGAGTGGCGTTCTCACCATTGGCAACCACGAAATCCAAATCCCAGTACTGCCTCAGACGAGGCAGATGCGTGACAATGGCGTTTCGGCCGGCACGACCGACGATGTCTCCAAGAAACAAGATTTTCAACAGTCTGCTCCGCTTGCTATCATTGAGCGCTCCGCATTGAGCGCGCTTGAACACCAGGATTGACGGCGCTGCCGATCAAATCCAGTCTCAACGGCATTCCTGAACTCCACGTTCGGTGACGACCATGTCAAGCCGCTGATCGTGTGGACCTTGCGGCAGCTTGTCCACCTGCTGCTCCGAAAAGGCCAGCCCTATGGCCGTTGCCTTGCCGGCAGTACGGAGCTGCTGCAGTGTACGATCATAAAAGCCACCACCGTATCCCAGCCGGTAGCACGCGGAATCGAAGGCCAGAAGCGGGACAACCAACACTTCGGGAACCACTTCCCGACCGATTACCGGTATCAACGTGTCAAATGCGCCTGCAGCCAGAATGTCGCCCGGTTTCCATGTCTGGAATTCAAGCGCCGTTCGTGGTCCCTTCACCACCGGCAGACAGGTCGGTCGTCCCGCAGTCGCACATCGCTCCAGGACTTGCAACGGGCTCAATTCCGTATGGATGGGCAAGTAGCAGGCAACCATCGAATCCCGGCCCAGCCTGTCAAGAACTTGCAACAAGTGATCGCAGGCCTGCGCTTCATGTTCAGGGCTCCAAGCCAGCTTTCGGCGTAGCCTTGCATTGTTCCGTGCGATCTCCTTGCGATGCACCATGTCGGATATGGACAAGCATCCTCCTTTATTGGGTCTCCAACTTCAAGACTGCCTGGTGGAAGCAGCTGCCTTTGGGCTGCCCTTGGCTAAACAAAACCACTTCGATACTGTCTTTGGCGAACGAACCATATGGCAGTTTGAAAGGTATACAGCAATTGCGGAGGCAACAGTATGCTAACCGGACGGACCCCAGGTCGATTGTTGGCGCGTGGCGTTTGCAGGCACCTGTACCAGCGAGGGTTTTCCTGTTTGGAGGAATTCACCCCTACAAGGGGATTGCGCGTGGACGTCATGGCCCTGACTGCCCGCGGCGAGCTGTGGGTAATCGAATGCAAGTCGTCTCGCGCCGATTTTGCCGTAGATTCCAAGTGGTCCAACTATCTGGCCTATTGCGATCGCTTTCTGTTTGCTGTCGGCTCCGAATTTCCGGTTGACATCCTGCCGGAGGAAGCCGGCCTGATGATCGCTGACGAGTACGACGCGGAGATACTGCGCAAGGGTGTTGTGCACAAGCTTTCATCGGCCCGCCGCAAAAAGCTGCTCATTCAATTCGGGCGTTCCTCCGCCGATCGTGTCATGCGCCTGCTGGAACTTGCCCCGGGAGAACGCAAATAGTCCTGTTCGGGCCCATCTTCATTGCATGCCCAAAATCAGCGGGTCCCTTCCCCAGTCTCCTTGGCCAATTGCCGGCATTCTGGGCAAGCGCTTTGGTTCAAGTACCCTGCACCGGCGCAGCATGCGGGCTGACTTGAACTGGAACCGCCACATGTCCCAAAGTGAGCGCAGCAAGCGGAAACTCGGACATTGCAATCGCGCCAACTCACATGAATCCAATTGCTTGGCTTGGGAACGCTCAAGCTTTCTCTGCATCATCGAATCAGTTGTGGGACCCAAGTTCGGAAGCAGCATGAAATGCCGAAGCGCAGCAACTTCGAAATGCGCACTTCATGGCATGATTTGCTGCATTTCCTTCGATGACTGGAGCAAGGCGCCGGTCCAACTGTGTCGGCCTCCAATCCCGCTTGGCCGAAGATTCCCCACCCTGCCAGTGCGATGGCTTCCGGCAATTCGTGCCTGGCGCTGGGCACTGACCTGAATTGCCCAGGAAATGCCCGACACACTCCTTTGTCTCGGGCCGGTGCGACCGAAGTGCCTGGATGCAAATCTTCACTGGACAGCCCTGCTTCCAAGTCGGCGAGACCGATGAATCCCGAACACACTGGTGCATCAACAGCCACCACAACGATGGCCGCGACTGGAGACTCGTTGATCACGCCTTGATGTCGCTTGCCGGCAAAACCAACTTCAACCCGCTTGAGGATTGCAGCGCAGGGCGGTTGACAGGCATGTGCAACGCCAATCATGCAAGGATTTGAAGAGGCTCAAAGCGCCGGGTGCCGATCTGCTTTCTGCTTGTGAAAAGCGCCAAATCCTGTACAGGCAACGCCAATGGCGTCAATGCCTCGGCCAGAGCGGGTCGCGGGTTTCGGGATCTTCCCCCAACCTCAAACTCGCTCAGTCAAGTATCTTGAACATGCACGATACGGAAGCTATAGAGTCGGGTTGGCACATGGCACACTGGAGCCGCCTTAGCTCAGTTGGTTAGAGCGCTAGATTGTGGATCTAGAGGTCCCCCGTTCGAGCCGGGGAGGCGGTACCAAAGCGCATTTGCTCCATACCTGCAAAGTGTTTGAACAATTCAGGATTCGTGTGTGCCGACCCCCTAGACCGGCGCATTGAAATCTTCCCCTCCGCAACAAACTTGGAAGGAAATCAGGATGGCTCACGGAAAAGATCCCAGCTTTCTCGAATCTGTCGAGTACAGCTTCAACAGGGCAGCCAACCTGCTCGATCTTCCACCCGGTCTCAAGGAACAGATTCGCGAGTGCAACAGCACTTACACTGTGAGATTCGGCGTCAGAATGCGTGGGGGCATTCGTACGTTCACCGGATACCGGGCAGTGCATTCCGAACACATGGAACCGGTCAAGGGAGGCATCAGGTACGACAGCCGTGTCAACCAGGACGAAGTTGAAGCGCTGGCATCTTTGATGACCTACAAATGCGCTGTTGTCGAAGCGCCGTTTGGCGGGTCGAAGGGCGGCTTGTGCATCAATCCACGCGAGTACACGGCCGAAGAGATCGAGACCATAACCCGCCGCTTTGCCTTCGAGCTGATCAAGCGCGACCTGATCAATCCAAGCCAGAACGTACCGGCTCCCGACATGGGAACCGGCCCTCGCGAAATGGCATGGATCGCAGACCAGTACATGCACATGAACACGACCGATATCAATTCCCGGGCATGCGTGACCGGCAAGCCCCTGAACGTTGGCGGCATTCAAGGACGTGTCGAAGCCACCGGAAGAGGTGTGCAGTACGCACTGCAGGAGTTCTTCCGGCACCCCAAGGATCAGGCCAAGTGCGGTCTCGAAGGAACGCTGGAGGGCAAGAGAGTTGTCGTTCAAGGACTCGGAAACGTTGGCTATCACGCAGCATTGTTCCTTTCAGAGGAAGATGGCTCCAAGGTAACCGCCATCATTGAGTGGGACGGCGCCGTGATCGATGACGACGGCCTCAATGTCGATGAAGTCAGCCACCACATCCAGTCCACCGGCGGCATCAAGGGCTGTCCCTACGGAACATACGTCAAGGATGGGCTGTCCGTGTTGGAAAAGGAATGCGACATCCTGATTCCAGCGGCCATCGAAGCAGTCATCACCTCGGAGAATGCCGATCGAATCAAGGCGCCGCTCATCATTGAAGCGGCGAACGGCCCAATAACGGCGCCCGCAGACACAATACTTCGACGGAAGGGCATTGTTGTCATTCCGGACATGTATGCCAATGCCGGCGGCGTAACAGTGTCCTACTTCGAGTGGGTCAAGAATCTCAGCCACATCCGGTTCGGGCGCATGCAGCGTCGGCAGGAAGAGGCTCGAGGCACGTTGCTGGTCAATGAGTTGAACCGGCTGTTCAAGAAATCAAACGTTCCCGTGTCCTTTTCCGAGCAATTCGTCGGAAAGTATCTCAGGGGCGCCGGTGAACTGGAATTGGTGAGATCAGGCTTGGACGACACAATGCGCCTTGCCTACCAGGCCATCAGCGACGTTTGGCGACGACGTGAAGACGTCGATGACTTGCGCACCGCAGCGTACGTCGTGTCCATCCAACGAATTGCCCAGAGCTATCAGTCTATCGCTCTTTGAGGAGGCAACAAGCATCGCTGACCGCAAGCGCCTGAAGCCCGCGTACAAACCGGGCTTCCGGAGCGGCGGGCCGGACAGGAAGCGGCAGTGGATGTGCGTCATGGATGGTGGTTGCAGTTTCTCGCTGCGACATGATCGCTTGTCGGCAGTTCATTTGACTGACCGTTGGGATTCGCTCATGGGCTTTATGCCCTGCAGTCGAGCTTGAAGGATCGTTGCAAACTGCTTGGCATCGCTCTTGGGCGTGCAACCGCCAATTCCAACGCTGCGGCCAATCCGCCACCACAATCCAACCTTCCAGGCCGCGGGCATGGGCTCGTGAAGGCGAATTGTAAACCCGGATGCCGGTTTGAAGTCCAGCAGGCCGATTTCGATTTTGGAGATGTTGTCAAGCTCGGCAAGCAAAGTTCCGTCAGTGGAGACCACAGCGCTGCCTCGCAGTTCGATTGAGTGCCTGGTTGTTCTGTAGATCACATACGCCAAGGCGATTGAGGCAACGCCAATCGCCATCGTGATGGAACCAAATACAACAGCCGAGCGGTTTGCGAAGCTGGAATCGATCAGCAGACCGCCCAGGACCAGCAGCAGGAGCGTCGTGATTGCCCGGCGTGCTGGAGAGGGCGCAATCGTTGCGATTGCCTCATTTTGCCGCGAATTCACCGAATGCCTGCTTCAATTCCGGGCGCGCGTTGGTCATGGTCATGAGTCGAACTGCAGGGAGCTGATGAATGCGCCTTGTGGAATCTCCACCTTGCCAAACCGACGCATTCTCTTCTTGCCCTCCTTCTGCTTCTTGAGCAGTTTCTTCTTGCGAGTGACGTCGCCGCCGTAGCACTTCGCTGTAACATCCTTGCGCATCGCAGAAATGGTTTCGCGGGCAATGATGCGCCCGCCGACAGCAGCCTGTATCGGGATCGAAAACCAGTGCCGAGGAATCAGTTCCTTCAGATTCTCGCAGATCTTGCGTCCTCGAGCCTCGCAATTGCTGCGATGGAGGATCAGCGACAGCGCATCGACCGCCTCTCCGTTGACGAGAATGTTCATCTTGACCAGATTGTCGGCACGATATCCGGCAAGCGTGTAGTCGAACGAAGCATAGCCGCGCGAGATCGACTTCAGGCGATTGTAGAAGTCGAACACCACTTCGTTCAGGGGAAGGTCGAACTCTATCATTGCCCGCCCGCCCGAAAACGACAGTCTCCTCTGGATCCCCCGACGGGCGTGGCAAAGCGCCAGCACGTCTCCGACATACTGGTCCGGCACAAGGATCGTTGCGTCAATCCTTGGCTCCTCTATGACATCTATGCTTGCAGGATCGGGAAGGTCCGCCGGATTGTAGACCTGGATGACGTCTCCCGTGCGCAGCAGGACTTGGTAAACCACTGACGGCGAGGTCGTGATGAGGTCGAGATTGTACTCCCTCTGGAGCCTTTCGCGGATGACTTCCAGATGAAGCAATCCAAGAAACCCACACCTGAAGCCCAAACCAAGGGCGGGCGACGTTTCCGCCTCGCTGCTGAACGAGGAATCATTGATCGATATCTTTTCGAGACCACCGCGAAGATTCTGAAAGTCACTGCCGTCAACCGGAAAGAAGCCACAGAAAACAACCGGCTTGGAGGGCTCGATGTTGGTGATGGGCCTGACGTCGGGCGATCGCTCCAAGGCGATGGTGTCACCGACGATTGTGTCCCGCACCCGCTTTATAGAAGCTATCAAGTAGCCGATCTGACCTGCTTCCAGCGCATCCACATCACGCATCTCGGGACAGAACAAGCCTATCCTGTCCACGCCATACACCGCATCGGTTGCCAGCATGCGGATGCGGTCGCCCTTGGCCAGCCGGCCATCCATTATTCTGAGCAGAACAACGACACCAAGAAACTGGTCGTACCAGCTGTCGACAAGCAAGGCCCGCAGCGGAGCTTCCCTGTTGCCCACGGGTGGCGGAAGCCTTTCGACCACAGCCTCCAATATCCCTTTCACACCCTGGCCGGTCTTTGCGGAAACCACAATGGCGTTGCTGGCGTCAATTCCAATGACATCCTCGATCTGATCGCTTACCCGATCCACATCGGCGGCAGGCAGATCTATCTTGTTGAGAACGGGCACGATTTCATGCTCTGCCTCGATCGCCAGATAGGCATTTGCCAGCGTTTGGGCCTCCACGCCCTGGGTGGCGTCAACGACCAACAACGAACCTTCGGCGGCCCGCATGGAACGCGACACTTCGTACGAGAAGTCGACGTGTCCTGGCGTGTCGATCAGATTGAGCGAGTATTGCAGGCCATCCTTGGCCTGGTACTGAATGCACACCGTGTTGGCCTTGATGGTGATCCCTCGCTCCCGCTCGATATCCATTGTATCGAGCATTTGCTCCTTCAGTTCGCGATCGCTGACCGTGCCGGTTGTCTGCATCAACCTGTCCGCCAGCGTGCTCTTGCCGTGGTCTATGTGTGCCACGATCGAAAAATTGCGGATCAGGGAAGTGTCGGTCATGTCGCAACTCCTCCGCAGGGTGATGCGTTTGCCGGCGCTGCCGGCCGCGGCTCGCCTTTCCTGATTGGAGTCGGGACTGGATGCTTCCGCATCAACCCGGCATGCCGGGGAAGCGACATTCCGCTTGGAACGATTTCCTGAATTGCGGTTGCGCCCCAGGATTCAAAGCTTCCCGGCATGGCATGCGCCACTCTTGTCTTCGGCAGTCTGACTTCAATGCTGCGGCGTGCGGGCTGCAAGCGATTCAGGCAGACGTCGACACTCCCGAGCCTGGCGTTTCCGCGTCCAAGGCGGCCCTGGCATCGCGCCGCGCTTGTTCAAGATCTCGCTTGATCTTGAGCGCCCTCGGAGAAAGCGTCTTGTCGCTGGCCTTGAGCAGGAACCGGTCAAGGCCGCCTCTGTGGTCGACTGTTCTCAAGGCCGCTGCAGACACGCGCAGCCGAAAGGATCGGCCCAGCTGATCGGACAGCAAGGTTGCGCGGCACAGGTTCGGCAGAAATCGCCGCTTGGTTCTGTTTTTGGCGTGGCTGACGTTGTTGCCTGTCATAACCCGCTTTCCCGTAAGCTCGCAGACGCGCGCCATAGCCTGTACCTCCGTAAGAGCATCGTTACCAGCCGTGACGACGCCCGCTCAATTGCTTGCGACAGGTTCATTTAGCTGTTGGTTCCGAATTGTCAACCTGCCGGTTGATCTATGTTCGCAAATGATGCGCACCCAAGCGCTCGCTCAGGTGGTTTGGGTGGGGAGGAGTTGCGGTTGAATGAACGCATTCAGGAAGTCCCACGCGAGCTTCATCATGCACGGCCGGCGGATGTCGGCGCCTTTCTCGAAACCATGTTCCGACAAAGGTGTCGGCATGAACCCTCCTGCCGGATGCGGCCGTGTCGCAAGTGCAGAACAGCCTCCGACCGTCTCTCGCCAACAACCTGCATGCATTCTTTCGCGGTGACAATTGATGGTTTGCATTCGCCCTCATCGTTCCTGTGCGTCAGCTGAACGTCTCATAGGGCATTTGGATTTGGAACCACGGATGAGCAACCTGCGACAGGCCCTTCGTAGCCAGTAATCCACCCTCCAAACCGAAGTCTGCATACCCGACTTTGAATGGCGGAGATGACTGACGACACCTGAGCCTCGGACATTCTCGCCAACGCCTTTGAGGAATGGAAGTGGAAATGTCCTTTCCGTGCAGGAGTGAAGCCAATGGCCGGATTGCGTGGACATGCACGAGTTCAAGTCCGGTCGATGCCCACAGGCTCAAATCAATGCAGCGGACAGCTCAATTCAGACAGGAATCTGGCGATCTCGCCTGCGACCAGTTTGGTTGGCGCGAGGGTTTCGTTCCGCAGCCTCTCAGATTGCCCACAAACGTCGATGGCCCGAATTGCGGTTCAGGGCAATGACTTGCTGCTCCGAGAGGCAAACAGCTTGCGCACCATTGTCTCCGCAGCGGCATCATAGTGCACATCTCCGGCTCGAACCCTGTTCTCCATTGCGGAGATTTGATCCCGCATGTCCCGATCATTGAGCAGAAAATCGCGCATTCGTTCGTCGATTTCCGATCTGAACCAGGAAATCGCTTGATTCTGCCTGCGTCTTTCCCAGTGGCCTTCCCGATGGCGCCACCGTGCAAGTTCAACAACATCGTTCCAGGCGCTTTCGATTCCTGTCCCTTCAAGCGCTGAAACATTCAGGACCTTTGGGATTCCTTCTGGGTCCTGCTTTCGCTTGCGCATGAGACGCAGGGCGCTTGAAAAGTCGGCACAAGCAAGGAGCGAGAGTTTTTTCATGTCACCGTCCGACCTGTTCACGAGCACCAAGTCGGCCAACTCCATTATTCCCCGCTTCATCCCCTGAAGATCGTCGCCACCGCCGGGCGAGGCAAGCAAGACAAACACATCCACCAGCTCGGTGACGAGAGCTTCCATTTGCCCGACGCCCGTGGTTTCCACGAAAACCACGTCGAAGCCCGCCTGTTCACAGATGAACACCGTGTCTCGTGCCCGGCGCGACACGCCTCCCTGAAACTTGCCGGTTGGCGAAGGGCGCACAAATGCCTTGGGATTTCGAGACAACGCGGGCATTCGCGTCTTGTCCCCCAGTATCGAACCTCCCGACTCTGCCGAACTCGGGTCCACTGCCAGCACCGCCAATGACTGGCCTCTGTCAATGAGCATCGAACCCAGGCAGTTGATCAGCGTCGACTTGCCCACGCCCGGTGCGCCGGACATCCCGACACGCAGCGCTTCCCGGGTTCCCAACTTCACGAGGATCTCGAGCAGCGTGAGAGCTTCCTGCCGATGGGTCGTTCTGGTGCTCTCAATCAGCGTTATCGCCTTTGCGACAGCTCCTCGCTTGCCTTCGCGGACGGCCCGCGCCAGGATTTCAAGATCTTCGGTCAAGACTTGTTGATTCCAGTTGCATAGACGCTTGGGGAAGTTCAGAAACATGTTGCCGGCAGGTTGTCGGACAACCAACCAACAGATACCTTGGTCGGGTCATGAATTCGAACATTTTCAGGGCAACAGCAACTCTGTTGTTGACAGCGATTCTCGCTTTGGCTGGATCGGTTTCGCTTCACGCGGCTGAGATAGTCGAAGAGCGCGCCGAGTTCGCCATCAGTCTGGCCTACATTCCCATAGCCCGGCTGGAATACATCGCGCGGCATGACGACAAGCGCTACGCCGTGTACACGAGGGTGGAGGCCGCCGGCCTTGGAAGCCTGATCAGCGACTCAAGCCGCCGGACAAGGGTAACCGGGAGAATACTGGACGGCAACCGCGTGCCCGATCGGTACCATACGATCCAGTACCACTCCGATGGAACTTCATCCTCAACCATCATCGAATACAAGAATGGGATTGCCGACAGGGTTATTCTCAAGGAGTCGGAGGAAGAGCAGGCCAGTGTCCAACCAGGTGGCAACGCTGCTGGTTGGGATTTTCTGTCCATCATTCACGAATACATGCGCCGGAAGGACCAGAGCACGCTTTGCCAGCGCGCCGTCGACGCATTCGACGGCAAGAAGCATACAGTGATCAGGCTGGAACAGCCGGTGCGGCAATCGGACGGGACTGTCATGTGTGCCGGAACCTACCAACGCTTTGCCAACCCGGAAAGCAAGGATGCACCAAAGACACCCTTCAGCGTGTACTTTCGGCCCGTCGAGGGCCAGCCGGGACTGTACGAGTTCGTGAAACTGGAAAACGAATCGAAGCTCGGCAGGCTGCGGATTGTCCGCCAGTAACAACTGAATTGGTCGAACCGCACGCTGTCCGACACATTCCGCGTTGGGCGTCAGCAGCTCTGCAACTTGACATCTCGACCAGGATCCGCAGCCACGCGGACCTCCGAATCGGCCTTGCGCTCAAACGACCGAACGGCAATTGCCGTTCTCCCTGCCCTCAACCATGTACAAGCCGCAACGGCGCCGCTTCGCGAAACTTCCCAAATTGCCCGAAGAAGAGAGCCTCCCTGTGGGAGGCTTTCAAGAAGCGCCGAAGAGAAACATCTATGCATCGGTTGGGGTGCGTTGCATCGAATCAATTGGCCCGTGCACACAGCTCGTGCCAATCGGTTCACCACGCACAGTTCGTCATTGGCTGGTCGGGCTGGCGCTCTTCAACTTCCGGTTTTGCGGCAATGAGCGGATTGAGGGGGTTTTTGCCTGCCGCTTGACCCTCCCATGTGGTATGTGGGGTCGGCATGGGAGCGACGTTGCCAGAGCAATTGGGATGTCGCGAACGCCCTGCTCCGGACAGCGTAGTGTTGCATTTTTCCGAATGCCTGCCGAATTTTCCTGCTGAAAACTGCTGTCCCTGAATCGGTTGTCCGGCTGCAGCGAACACCTGGCTGTCTGGCGCCAAAGCAACGGCGAGCGACTCGGGGTTGCCTGGGAAGGAGCGACGGAAATTGTCGGTCCGTCCGCAGCCAGTTTGCAGAACCACGACGCAGCCATGTTCTCCCGATGTCTCAGGCCTTGCCGGGAGCGCGCTGCTGCGTGTCCCATGGTCGGGTTTGGATCATTCCGATAGCGACCCTTGCCCTCAGATGGATGTGGAAAGGCTGTTCTTTGCCATTCTCGATCTTTGATTCTGTCGTTCGCTTTCTTCCCGCGAAAGCGCCACGCTTGTACGGACTCCCCTCGTGACAAACCTGACCAACCCATCTACAACCCTTTCACTCGGGTTGATGCCTGCACACGTCAATACTTCCTTGCCATCTCGCGAGCGCGCCCATCGTGCGATTACTTCAGTGCCATTTCCAAAAGATTTTTCGTCGGCGATTGCATCATCCAGGGCCGCCAGAACCACGGCTGCGAAAAGCTTCCGTGCTCTAGAACCCTGCTCGTAGTTGAATGCTGTATCGTCGTAGTCGGCCATCCCAAGTAACCCCCCTAAACTCTTGACCGCTGCCCGCGGAATCCTCCATTTTCCCGATCTCAGCCTTTTGGAGTGCATATACTGCACATACGCGGTACGATGCAGCGCAGCGCACCACGCACAAAGCCAAAGCCAGGAATTGATATTTTGATGATGGCAGGATAGCATATTGTGTGCAAAACTTCAACCGTGCAAAACGGAGTTCTGAATGCCGAAGATCAACGGGAATGAAGTGCGCCCGGGAATGATTCTCGAGCACAATGACGGCCTTTGGGTGGCGGTCAAATGCGATCGCGTAAAGCCGGGAAAGGGCGGTGCATTCGCACAGGTCGAGTTGAGGAACTTGAGAACGGGTTCCAAGCTCAACGAGCGTTTTCGATCAGCCGACAAGGTGGAGCGCGTGAGTCTTGAGCAGCGCGATCACCAGTATCTGTACGAAGAGGACGATCTCCTGCATTTCATGGACGCCAACACCTATGATCAGGTTTTCATTCAATCGGAACTTGTCGGAGAGAAGGCCCAGTTTCTGGTGCCTGGTCTGGAAGTCATTGTCTCGTTCTACGACGATGAGGTGCTGGATGTTGAGCTGCCGCAGAAGGTCGTTTGCAGAATTGTGGAGACCGAGCCTGTCATCACGGGCCAGACGGCTGCCAACAGCTTCAAGCCCGCTCTTCTGGAAAACGGTTTGCGCGTAATGGTACCGCCATTCATCAATGCAGACACCGACGTTTACGTCAACACCGAAACCAAGGAGTATGTCGAACGCGCCTGAACGGCAATTGAAACGGCTGCCTGGTCCGGAATCCCTTCAAGTTCAGGGCGTTCTCAAGCGAACATGGTGCGCTGGCGGCAATCGAATGCCGCCTTTTGACAAGCTCCACGGCGATTGAACACGCATGCGAAACCCACACAGTTTCGGAGAATCCAAGGATTGACCGCTTGCGACAAATGTACGGTTCAATCAGCGGATTCGGGGAGTTTCACGATCAATCCGGTGGAACTGCTGGTGCAGTAGAGCCTTTCCTCGGCATCGTGAAGGCTCGCTTCCGCAACGGCTGTGGTTCGCCCGACATGAACCGTTCGACCCTTCGCCAGCACTGTATGGCCGATCGGGACCGACTTCACAAAGTTGACCTTCAATTCCAGCGTCGTGAACAGGCGCCCCTTTGGCAAGGCGGCAATGACCGCGCAGGCCATCGCGCTGTCCAACAGCGTTGTATACCAGCCACCGTGCACGGTCCCCATTGGATTGCAGAAGCTGAAATCCGACCGACCCTCGAACGTGACCCTGCCAAACTCAGCCTCCACCAGATGGAAGCCCAGCACACCGGAAATCGGCGGATGCGTGAACTTGCCGCACATCATGCCTTCGATGATTTCGAGTCCGCTGTTCTGGCGCCATGTCCCTGCAGCAATCAGATCGTCAAGCGACTTTGCCGCCCTTGGGCCACTCGAACCTGCTGACAGCCTGGTCGATGCCTGTTGTTTTGCGCTCATCGCGCTGTATCCTTTCTTCGAATGGGCCGAGCTGCCGGCCTTGGTCTTCAAGGATGTCAGTGTCGTCAAGTGGATGCGCAACCACAGTGACACGCATTCCTGTCCGCGACATCCAAAACTGTTCGCCGGGATAGCAGCATGCAGGCCGAGATTCGACCGCTTTGAAGGCCTCGCCTGGTTTCATCGGGCAAGGCTGCTTCAGGCTGCATCCTTCGGCATCCAATCTGCGTTTGTACCTGTTGGTGCAAAGCCAGCAGGAACAACTTTCGAGAGGTCGGAAAGCGCACTCCCGACACTCCGTCAATGGCGCTGCCTTGCCCTCCCTGTCGATCCCGCCACCCAAGTCCGAATTTGGCCGGGTCATCCGAACAGGCCAATTCCGATTGAAGAATGATCATCCGCTGCTGCGTCCGAAAGCCATTCTCCAAGATATCTTTGGCCCTTTCGGCGAATTCATCAAGACAGCGGTACCTTGTCGTGGTACACACGCTCGGGTTCAATGCGGCCTAGATTGAATTTGTCTTGCGCAACCCGCTTCGCCAACACGATGGATTTCAACTTTAGCGCTGACCCGCCGCTTGACCGGAAACAGGGTTGCAGCACAGGGAAGGCAGGATGGAAAAAAGCAGCGCCAACCTAAATTTGTTGACCAAGGAGGTTCGGACGGCAGGAGTGAACTTGCTTCGCGACTTTGCGGAAGTGCAACTTCGGCAGGCCACGATGGAGGGAGCTGACCGGTTGGCAGCTCGTGCCGCCTACCGCACCGAGGCGCAGATAGTTGCTGCACTCCGTGAAGCCAGGCCCAACTACGGCGTCACAAGCACATTTGAAGGCGCTTCCGCGGGCGCAGACCCAACGCGCCGATGGGTCGTGCAGGGAATCGTTGGCTGGAAGAACTTCTCCCGAGCATTTCCACATTGGGGAATTTCCGCCGCTCTTGAACACAAGGGAAAGATTGCAGAGGCAGTCATTTACGATCCGTACAAGGACGAGATGTTCCGTTCCCAGCGAGGAAATGGGGCATATGTCAACAACATGAGATTGAGAGTGTCGCGTCGCAAGCGACTGAAGGAGCTTGTTGTTGCGGAAGACCGGCAGAACGGCGCCAAGGGCGGTCTGCTCGACTGGTCCGCACTGGAGGAGCAGGCAGGCGAGGTTCGGCGCAGTGGAGTGGCCGAACTGGACATTGTGTATGTGGCTGCGGGAAGATTCGATGCCTTCGTCTCGACTCGTTCCAACACCATTGGGTTCGCTGCCAGCACAATGATTCTGTCCGAGTCCGGCGGAATGTCGCGCACGATCCTGAAGGGCGATTCAGGCAAGGCACATTCCGACAAACGGTTGCACCAAGTTGGCTTGATCGCCTCAAACCTCAACGCCTTTGACCGATTCGCCCAACTTGTCAGAAACCATGTTACGGAGGTGCAGGGCTGACCGGGGTTTTGCGTGTCTCGCTTCCATACCGATGCACACTGCCCTGCCGACCGGCATCTCTGCCAAGTCGGCTGCATTCAGCCGCCCGAAGTCGGCGGTATTCGCCACTCATCGCGCCTGCAGCCGACTTTTCGAAACGCTTGCCAAGTGGCTGTGCCCGATTGCTGGACTTGGATTCCATTGCCGTGCCGGCTCGGCGCCGTTTCGGCGCAACTCCCCCGGCAGGAGCAGCGCTGCAATCGAGCGACCTTTCGCGCACTTCAATCCCCTCTCGCTGACGGTGGGGAGAGACTCGGGGCTGTGAACATGGGGGATGCTCTATGGCCATGGCTGGAATTCGAGAGGGGGGACGTTCCAGTGTTCACCGCGGCTCAAGCGGCGAGTTTCATGCAGAGGAACGATCCATTCCCAAGCGGGACACGATCAACGGTTCATTGGGTGGGAGTCAGGGCAATGCAATCGCGAGCGCATAGGTTTTCCAGCGCCTTGCTCATTTGTCATGCTTGTACAGAATTCGTCCAAGCAAAACCTCTCGTGGGCAGGATGTAGTTGGTAGGCGTTAAGCGGATTCTCGGTTGCACCGCGCCGAAGCGATCAGGAGTTCCTGCAGGACAGTCCGTTCAGTTCTGCAGTTTGCCAGTCGCTCTGGCTACTCGAAACGTCCTTCGTTCAATTGCCGATATACGTCGGACGAACGCAGCGAGGTCTCCTCTGGAACAAGGTCAAATGGGGTGTTTCCTTCATTGTCGCGGGCCGACGGGTCCGCTCCGGCGTCCAGCAGAAGCTGCACGACAGTTGGCGAGACCGTTGTAGCGCGGGGTAGCATGCGCCAACGAGCGTCGTCCTGTAGCCCATATATCTGTAGCATGAATTCAACAAAGGACGGGTCCATTAGACTGGAGTTTACTGCCTCGTGAAGAGGGGTACCACCTACTTCGTCGCGCGCATTCGGGTCCGCTCCGGCGTTCAGCAAAACCTCCACGACAGCAGGCGTTGCCTGCAAAAAAACCAAAGGATCATAAATGCCAAACGGATAGAGAGCCATCAAAGACGGCGTGCGGCGTGCCGCCAGGTGAAGAGGGGTAAGACCAATTTCTTCGTCGCGCGCATTCGGGTCCGCTCCGGCGTCCAACAGAACCTTCATGACTGCCGGCGTTGTGCTGAAACCAGCCGCAAAATGAAGCGGAGTCACACCATGCTCACCGCGCACATCCACGTTCACTCCGGCGTCCAACAGGACCTCCATGACTGCCGGCGTCGTGCTGTAGGCAGCCGCATAAAAAACCGGCATCACACCATCCTCATCGCGCGCATTCGGGTCGGCTCCGGCATTGAGGCACCGCTCAACCGATGAAGGCGTTGCGACAAGGAAAAAATCAACTGTATTCCAGTCTTCGCAAGTTTTCTGGCATGCAGCAGGCTGAAACGCTGTCATCAACACGAGGAACGCGGCAAATGGAACTGCCCCGACAGGACGAGGTGGAAGTTTCATGGCAATGGGCTCCGGGCTCGACGCAAGATTACCGCTCTGTTTGTGGGCCCAGCCACTCCAACTGTCGCTAACCACAGAAAGACGCAGGCAGGCACCATGCCGGTCGCATAGTCAAATCCGGCCCACATGTACAATTGCAAGCTTCGGAAGACCACTCCATTGAGAGCTTTGACTGCCAAGTCTTGGACCATTCCGGTATCAGGGGCAGGAGTTGCTCATCAGCGCCGTGCCTGCCTTTCTGTCAGTGCGCAAAAACGTTCAACCGCCATTCCCGAGAAGCACACTCCGGGAAACCACGTTCCGTGGCTCCCCTGTCTCGACTTGCCCTTGCAACAGCCAGAGTCACATTTGCGATGGCAGGGTTTCCACTCAGGAACCCAATCAGCCGTTGGCCTCCATTTCAACCACGGCGTCGCCCGCCCGCAACTCGGTGTCGCCCAGCCTGTCGAACCGAACTTGCGCGATGGCATGACCCCCACTTTGGGTATACAGAGTTCCAATCAGCCTTCGGCCTGCCCTAATGCTTGTGCCCAACGGCGCCGAACCGGTTATGCGCACCTTGGCCAGACCCTTTCTCAATCTCGCCTTGTGCTTCATGCGAGCCGTCACTTCCTGTCCGACAAAGCATCCCTTCTTGAAGTCCACTCCCTGCAGCCGTTCGAAACCTGCCTCCAGCACGTAGGTCTTGTTCGGTATCAACTCGATCAATGTTTCAGGTATGCAGTGATCGACGCGAATGGCATCCCAGTCAATGTCCTCGTCGTTGCAATCATCATCTCCGTAAGCTCGCCATCCCATTGCAGGATGCCTGGGGTCTGCAACGGCTCCTGTCGGAGCATCCCCAAGTCCACGCGACACAGTTAGACCGGTGACTCGGATTTCGACACGGGAACGCAGCCGATACATGCCAAGTCTGACTTCCAGAGCCTTGGCACAGCCGGAATGAACGTCAACCAGCACACCGTCACCACGCTTCAGCAGCATGAAGTCCACAAGGAACTTTCCTTGAGGCGTGAGCAGGGCGCTGTACACCGGACCATCGTCCAGCCTGTCGACATCATTGGTGACCAGTCGCTGAAGGAATGTCCTGCACTCCTCGCCGGTGATTTCAAGCACTGTCCGGGATTGAACATTCGTTGATGTTGGCATTGTCACTGACTTCCGGCTGGCTGGCGGGAAACTCCCGGCTCGTCTCGGCCACTGCATTGAAATTCAAACCGGATTGCCATGGCGGATGCCGGTTCGGGCATGAACGGTTTGTGTCCCGGCAATCTTGTCTTGCGGGCTTCTGAACCATATAGGCTCGTAGAGCATTGATGCAACAGGAGGCATAGATGGCCGGCCATTCCAAGTGGGCAAACATTCAGCATCGCAAGGGGCGCCAGGATGCAAGCCGTTCCAAACTGTTTGCGAAACTCTCCCGCGAGATTACCGTTGCCGCCAAGATGGGCGACCCCGACCCGGACAGGAACCCACGCTTGAGGCTGGCGGTGAAGGAGGCAAAGAGCAACAGCGTTCCAAAGGATCTGATCGAGCGGGCCATCTCCAAGGCATCGGGCGCCGATGCCGAAATGCTCGAGGAAATCCGCTACGAAGGCTACGGCCCCAGCGGTGTGGCGCTCATTGTCGAGACCATGACCGACAACCGAAACAGAACGGCAGCCCTGGTCAGATCGCTCCTGGGCAAGCTCGGCGGCAACATGGTGGAAACCGGCGCGGTCAGCTTCATGTTCGAACGCAAGGGAGAAATCGTCTATCCATCCTCTGCCGGAAGCGAGGACGAGGTTCTCGAGGCTGCAATCCTCTCCGGGGCCGAAGACGTCGAATCGTCGGATTCCGGCCACATCGTGTACACGGTTGACGTAGAATTGTCGGATGTGTCAACGGAGATGGAAGCCATGCTCGGCGAGAGCGAGGCAACCCGCCTGATTTGGAAGCCCACAACAACAACCGAACTCGACCTGGACGGCTCGCAAAAGATCATCCGCCTGATCGAGGCCCTGGAAAGCGAAGATGACGTGCAGCGGGTTACGGCCAACTTCGAAATCCCCGAAGACATTCTCGCACAATTGTGACCAGTCTGGTGCGCCGGTCAGCTTGCCCGGTGCATTCATCGGCATCCAGCCCGAGCGTGGCAAGAGACGCGACCCGCGGCGGCAGACGGCCGCTCGCGGTCGGATTGCGGTAAAGCGGAATTCCGGGACATGCTGCAACCGAGATCAGCGATCGCGGGAATTCTTTGGATGGTCGCTTGCGGCCTAAATTTCGTCGCTCTCGCCGCTATCATCAAGCATGTTGGAGCGGACATTCCGGCGCCCCAGGCAGCCTTCCTCCGCTACCTCACAGGCCTGGTGTTCATTCTGCCGTTTCTCGGCCAGTGGCGGCGTGCAAGGATTTCAAACCGCGAACATCTCCTGCTTGCCCTGCGCGGTCTCGTTCATTCGATTGCCGTGCTGTTGTGGTTCTTCACCGTAACGCGGATTCCCATCGCCGAGGTCACTTCCCTGGGGTACCTTACACCGGTGTTCGTGACGCTGGGCGCAGCCCTGTTTCTCGGCGACCGGCTCAATTCAGTGAAGAGTCTGGCTCTGCTGGGGGCGCTTTGCGGCGCGCTTGTCATTCTCCGTCCTGGATTTCGGGAGATTGACGTCGGTCATTTCGCCATTCTGGCTTCGACCTGCTTCTTTTCAACTTCGTTCCTGTTGGCAAAAAGGGCCGCCTCGCGTTTCAGTGCGGCTGTCATCGTCACCAGTCTTTCAATTGTTTCGACGATATGCATGGCGCCGGCTGCGTTCCTGGTTTGGATTCCGCCGACGCCCGAACAGGTGCTCTGGCTGTTCTTCGCCGCCTTTTTCGCCACGGCAGGCAACTTCACGATGACACAGTCCTTCCGCAACGCTCCGGTTTCGGTGACCCAGCCGGTCATCTACCTGCAACTGGTATGGGCAACCTTGCTTGGCGCGATCGCCTTCGGCGAAGGCTTCGACATGATGGTCATTCTTGGCGGCGCCATTGTCGTTGCATCGGTTTCGGCTGTTTCGTGGCACAGCGCCTTTCGCAAGCAAAGGGGCAGATCCGGGTCCGGCGTCTCGCTAAAGTGATCGCCGCTGGATTCGAGCTGGGAAAGCCTGCTGTTTCAGTGGAAGGCAGCCGCGACCATTCGCTCAATGTCGCATGCGACCTGAAGCCAGCAGCCGATCAACCGCTCCGTTGGTTCTTCTTGGCGCTGCGGTACTCCACTCGCATCACATAGATCGTGCAGACCAAGCCTGCCAAAACGGAGGCCAGCATGATGTAGACCAACGGGTAGGGTCCGCTGCCTTCGGTCAACGAGGCTCCCGCAAGCGCCGACAGGCCGGAACCGAGACCGATCGTGATTGCGCCTCCGATGCCTGATGCCGTTCCCGCCAGGTGCGGCCGCACCGAAAGCATCCCCGCAGTCGCATTGGGAATTACAAGCCCGTTGCCAACTCCCAACAGCATGATAAATCCGAAGAACCCCAAGGGATGCGTCACGCCGCCGTGAATGGCTGCAATCGCCCCGAGTGGCCCCAATGCAGTGACCACCGCGCCGACCACGACCATCTTTCTTGTTCCCACCGACTGGGAAAACTGCCCTGACAGAAAATTGCCGGCCATGTACCCGAACGCCACCGTGCCAAAGTAAAATCCGAGCAGTGACGCCGACATGCCGTAATGGTTGGTGCCGACAAACGGAGCCCCTCCCAGGTATGCGAAGAAGGCGCCGGAACAGAACGTCGTAATCAGGCAGAATCCCCAGAATCGGCGTGAACTGAACAGTTCCGGGTATTCACGCACCTGATCCCGAAAGCTCCGCGCCTTGCCGGGATAGGTCTCCCCCAAATCGAAATAGCAGACAGCGAACAGGAAAGCGCCAATGACAAGAAACAGGGAAAAGCTGGCCTTCCAGCCAAATGCATCGTCGAGAGCGCCGCCGATCATTGGCCCCAACATGGGCGCCACCGCCATGCCCATTGTCACGTAGCCGATGACCGAAGCCGCCCGATTCATTTGGTACATGTCCCTGACGATGGACCTCGAAAGCACCATGCCGGCCACAATGACCGCCTGACACATTCGAAAGAACAGAAACACCTCGACATTGGGTGACAGCATGCAGCCGAGAGATGCGATCAGGAACAGGACAATCGCCCAAAGAACTACGATTCTCCGTCCCCAATAGTCGGAAATCGGACCCACAATCACCTGCAGCACGGCGTTGACGAGCAGATATATCGCCACCGACAACTGCATTACGCGATAGTCCGTGGCAAAATATTCGGTCATGTTCGGCAACGACGGCAGGAACAACGTCATCGAGAGCGCCGGAATCGCCGCCAGCATGATCAGCGTCACGAGGTGTGGAGGCGTGGACCTGTCAAGAAACCGATGCCGTTGGACATCACGCATGTGTTTGGTATCCCCGATGCTCACATCTGCACTGCCTGGGCATGATCACCGCTCTCGAACTGCCCTTGGCCGATTCCCGATGTCTCTGAAAGCTGCACGAATGCAACTCGTCAATGCGTTGCGCATCCCGTGTGTAGGGACTTGCCGATTACTCATCCCGCAACTGACCGAAAGCGACTTTATCAGGCATCATGCCCTTCCAACATGCAAACCTGTCGGTCAGACGCAGTTTTCGCCTTAAACCGCAGGGGAAAGCCAGATCAATGCAGTGTCCCGACCAAGCATGCCGGCAAAGGCGTGCCAAGTCCGGAATTCCAGTTGTCAGGCGACCAATCCGGACCGGCGGCCAAGACCTGCGCCTTCCGGCAACAGCGCCCTCTCCTTTGGACAATTCCGGCGCAGTTGCATATTCGGATTGCCAATCTTTTCAATTTTGCGGCTTTTGAATGTTCAACAAGATACTCGTTGCAAATCGCGGCGAAATCGCCTGCCGGGTCATGCGCACAGCCCGCGCAATGGGGATTTCCACGGTCGCCGTCTACTCCGATGCCGACCGCAATGCCGTTCATGTCGAGCACGCCGACGAAGCGTTGCACATCGGTCCTCCTCCGGTTGGCCAGTCCTACATTGACATTGACCGCATTCTCGATGCGATTCGCAGAAGCGGCGCCGAGGCGGTGCATCCCGGATATGGCTTCCTGTCAGAGAACAGCGCATTTGCAGCAGCGCTGGAAGAGGCCGGCGTAGCGTTCGTGGGACCACCGGTTGCCGCCATTGAAGCGATGGGAGACAAGATCGCCTCCAAGAAGATCGCCGCCGAGTGCGGCGTGTCGACAATTCCGGGGCATTCGGAAAGCATCGACTCGCTGGCACAGGCCGACTTGATCGCCGCCGAGATTGGATATCCGGTCATGATCAAGGCCTCGGCAGGCGGTGGCGGCAAGGGAATGAGGATTGCCCGAACGCAACACGAACTGGCGGAGGGATACGAAAGCTCGCGCAGCGAAGCGGCTACTTCCTTTGGGGACGATCGCGTTCTGATCGAGAAGTTCATCGAATCGCCACGTCACATCGAGATTCAGGTTCTCGCCGACAAGTTCGGCAACTGCATTCATCTGAACGAACGGGAATGCTCGATCCAGCGCCGCAACCAAAAAGTTGTGGAAGAGGCGCCCTCGACGTTTCTGGACCAAGCGACACGAACAGCCATGGGGGAGCAGGCCGTCGCTCTTGCCAGGGCCGTCAACTACCGTTCGGCCGGAACGGTTGAATTCATCGTCGACCGCGACAGGCGCTTCTACTTCCTGGAGATGAACACGCGCTTGCAGGTGGAGCATCCGGTAACCGAACTGATCACCGGCATCGATCTTGTCGAACAGATGCTTCGCGTTGCCTGGGGCGAAAGGCTGTCGCTGGCGCAGCGGGACGTGGGCATCCATGGCTGGGCAATCGAGTCGCGCGTCTACGCCGAGGATCCATACCGCGGCTTTCTGCCGTCCACCGGCCGTCTGGCGCGCTACCGCCCGCCTGGAGAAACCCATGACGCGACACATGCCGTCCGCAACGACGCCGGCGTGAAGGAAGGAAGCGAAATCAGCGTCTACTACGACCCGATGATCGCCAAGCTCTGCACATGGGCCAATGACCGGCCGAGCGCCCTTGACTGCATGAGAAAGGCGCTGGACGAATTCGAAATCGAAGGGCTGCAAAGCAACCTCCCCTTTCTCTCGGCCATCATGGACAATCCTCGATTTGCCCGCGGCGACATCACCACGGCGTTCATTGAGGAGGAATACGGAAACGGCTTCACCGGCGTGGAACTTGGCCGCGACACAATCGTGCGGCTAGCAGCCTGCGCCGCGGTCATGACCCGGTTCTGCGAAATACGCAGAGCGCGCATTTCCGGGAAAATGCCACATCACTCCCGCCGCGTGGGCAATGACTGGGTTGTCAGCATTGACGATCTTGTCCTGCCGTTCAGACTTGAGGCAAAGGGGGAATCCTGTGACGCCAGACTGCTGGACGGCGACTGCTTTCGCATTTCGACGGACTGGAGGCCAGGCGAGAGGCTGGCACGCATTCAAGCTGGAGATCAGTGGCTGACGGTCAAGGTGAATCCCATTTCGGGCGGTTTCAGAATGCGCTATCGAGGCGCCGATCTCGAATTGCGGGTCCGGACGCCGCGGCAAACCGAACTTGGCGCGCTGATGCCGCGCAAGGCTCCGCCCGACACAACGCTTCAGCTGCGTTGCCCCATGCCGGGATTGCTGGTTTCGCTTGCCGTGTCCGAGGGCGATCGCGTCGAATCCGGGCAAATCCTGTGCACCATCGAAGCGATGAAGATGGAGAACATTCTAAAGGCGGAACGCACCGCCACGGTAGGCGTCATTCACGCGACGCCAGGAAACATACTCGCAGTCGACGACGTCATCATGGAGTTCACGTAGCCAAGGGCAGAGGCCCCCTTCTCACCATGAAACGCAATGGAGAGATGCAGCTCGTGGTCGGAACTGGCATCAGCGCCCAGGGCATTGTCAGCGCTGAAGGCGCGAGCGCTACCGCGACTTCAGTTCCTGCTGCCGAATCGGCAGCTTGTCTATGGCGTTGCTGAGTTCCCTGACATTCCACGGCGACGGCTTTCGCAAGACCACCGTGCCGTCCTTGCCAACGAGAAGAATCACAAAGTCACGTGGCCTGAACTTGCTGCGCAGCGCACTTCCCAATGCCGGATTGGTGTCCAACAGGACCACGACATCACGCTCGATCAAGGACTTTTCGTTCCCTTCCAAATACTGCATCTGCTCGACAAAGCGAGGGTCGAACGGCGATTCAGCCATTGCGATGAACAGTCTGTTCCGCCACTTGTATTGGGCGACTTCGAACTGTTCGGGCGACGCATCGCTGACATCGATCTTCAGCAGCTCCTCGCCCTCCTCCTGGGAACCGGCTGGAAGCGAAATCGTCGCGACGAAGGCCAGTGCAAGCAGCGCGGCGGCTGCCAGTGAAGAAGCAATGCGGAAGGTACCGGGATACATGGCAGACTTACTTGGAGATTTTGAACGAATTCTTGACGGCACAATTTGGAACATTCCGTAATATAGTGCAATTTGCACATGAATTGCAGACACAATGCATTTATTCAAGGCGCGGGAACGTTCGTTCCAAGTCGAATGGCTTTGCGTCCGGCCTCGGTGGGTTGCTCCGGGGCATTCGGAGCGAACCCGGCGAGTCAGGCATGCGCGGCAAAAGAAGGATCATCATGTCGGAGAACATTGACGCCTGGCGTCAGCTAGCGGCAAAGGAACGCAAGGGCCAGCCTCTTGAGGATCTGAACCGCACCACTCTCGAGGGGATCCAGGTCAAGCCCCTCTACACATCTGCGGACCTGGCGGAAAACCCCTACGTCGGCGGCGTTCCCGGGCACAATCCCTTTCTCAGAGGCGTGCGCGCGACCATGTACACACAGCGGCCCTGGACCATTCGCCAGTATGCCGGGTTTTCGACCGCGGAGGAATCCAACGCGTTCTATCGCCAGGCGCTGGCGTCCGGCCAGCAAGGCGTTTCGGTTGCGTTCGATCTGGCTACACATCGCGGCTACGACAGCGATCACCCGCGTGTGGAGGGCGATGTGGGCAAGGCCGGAGTGGCCATCGATTCCGTGGAGGACATGAAGATCCTGTTCGACGGCATTCCGCTGGGCAGCATTTCGGTTTCGATGACCATGAACGGCGCTGTGTTGCCGACACTGGCCAATTTCATTGTCGCGGGCGAGGAGCAGGGCGTCGATCGGGCCAAGCTCTCGGGAACCATTCAGAACGACATTCTGAAGGAATTCATGGTGCGCAACACCTATGTCTACCCGCCGGAGCCGTCGATGCGCATCGTTGCCGACATCATCGAGTTCGCCAGCGCCGAAATGCCCCGGTTCAACTCGATCTCGATTTCGGGCTATCACATGCAGGAAGCCGGTGCCAACCTGGTTCAGGAACTCGCCTACACCCTGGCCAACGGCAGGGAGTACGTTCGCGGCGCCGTGGATCGCGGCCTCGATGTCGACGCGTTTGCCGGCCGCCTGTCCTTCTTCTTTGCAATTGGCATGGATTTCTTCATGGAAGTGGCCAAGCTGCGCGCAGCGCGCTTTCTGTGGAGCCGTGTCATGGCGGAGTTCAACCCGCGCAATCCACGCTCCAGCATGTTGCGGACCCACTGCCAGACGAGCGGCGTCAGCCTGCAGGAGCAGGACCCGTACAACAATGTCGTGAGGACGGCATACGAGGCGCTTGCCGCTGCGCTTGGCGGCACACAGTCGCTGCACACCAATTCGCTGGACGAGGCCATCGCCCTGCCAACCGAGTTTTCCGCACGCATTGCCCGCAACACGCAGCTGATTCTTCAGGAGGAAACCGGAGTGACCCGCACCGTCGATCCGCTCGCCGGTTCCTATTACGTGGAGACGCTGACCAGGCAAATGATCGACCGGGCCTGGGACCTGATGCAGGAGGTTGAGGAAATGGGTGGCATGACCAAAGCCGTGGATTCCGGCATTCCAAAGATGAAAATCGAGGAAACGGCGGCGAGGAGGCAGGCCATGATCGATCGCGGCGAGGAGGCAATTGTCGGTGTCAACAAGTATCGCCCGGAAGAGGAGGAGCCGATCAAGTACCGTCGCATCGAGAACCGCGACGTCCGGCGAATGCAGATGGAGCGACTCGACGAAATCCGGCGACGTCGGCATCCGGAGCGATGCGATCTGGCCTTGAAGGAGCTCGAAAGACAGGCTGCGGAAGGCGGCAACCTCCTGCCTGCGGCAATCGAGGCTGCCCGCGCAAGAGCCTCGGTGGGCGAGATTTCGCTGGCCCTTGAAAAGGTGTTCGGACGTCACCAAGGCAGCGCAAGGGCCTTGAGCGGCGTTTATGGCCAGGCATATGCGGGCGATCGGGAATTCGAGGACATTCGCAGTGACGTGGAGGAATTTGCCCGGCTTGAAGGAAGGCGCCCGCGCATTCTGGTGGCCAAGATGGGGCAGGATGGCCATGACCGGGGAGCTCGCGTCATTGCCACGGCGTTCGCCGATCTCGGATTCGACGTGGACATAGGACCGCTCTTCCAGACGCCGGCAGAGGCCGCTCGTGATGCAATTGACAACGATGTCCACGCCATCGGCATCAGTTCACAGGCGGCCGGGCATTCGACGCTGGCGCCTCAGTTGATTGCCGCTCTGAGGAATGAAGGGGCCGACGACATTCTCGTCATCTGTGGAGGCGTGATCCCGCGTCAGGACTACGACCTGTTGTTCGACGCCGGCGTCGCGGCAATCTTCGGTCCCGGAACCAGCATTCCGAGCGCCGCCAGGGAAGTGCTGACCCTGATTGAGGAAAGGCGCATGGCACAATAGCGATTGGGGCGCAATTCAAGAGGCCGAGACCTCCTTCCAGGGGCTTTGGGCAAGTGTGGCATTCGGTTCTTGCCGATTGCCCTGCATGCCATTGTCACCCTCGGCTCAGGCAGGGAAATGCCAAGTCACAGCATGCTTCCCTTCCAATGTGCATCGCCTCGATTGTGCACATTGGAAATTTCACCGCATCAAGAGCGCAGAATGGACGTTCTTCCCCGAAAGAAACGTCAGGCTGCGCAGTGCAACCAGCATTTTCTCGCCGCCAGACAGCTGGCCAAAGCTGAAGACTTTCGATTCATGGTCGCAGTTGTGCCGAAAAAAACGTGGCTTTGAGAGCACGTGAACTCTCGCCCGACTCCACCAATCTCATTGCATGGAATCCAGACAGGACATCGCGGAGCGCAGCAAACAAGTCTCCAATCGCGCTCGTGTTCTCTTGTACAGCTCCTCGGTACCAATCCACAATTTTTCCAATTGTCTGTCAAGCATGTCGGGACGACCGTGCTCTCTCCGTGATTCCGACTCAAACAGCGGTGGACATGGGCTTGCAATGACGAAGCTTGCCAACGCGTTCTTGAACTTGGTGAGATTCTTGTTGGCAGGACTCTCGTTCAGCAACCCGATTCCGGATAGCGCCCAGTCACAAGGAAAGGCAGTTCCTTTGCTGTACTCGTCACGACAGCGTTGGAGCATGCCCTGCATGGACTCGAAGATGTGCTTCGATTCATGGGCAAGCGACTCCTCCTCGATCCGCATCCTTTTGCGATCAGGGCTGAGCTCAATGGCCAGTACACAGTGACAGGCCTCCCCATCCATTTGTAGATCAAGCTCAAAGCGCTGCTCGCCGCGAGCCTGACCTGACGAAAGACATCAGGCTGGAAACACATCCTCCGTCCGCATGCCTTGTGAAACAAGAGCACAGATTCTGCGCAACGCTTCAAGAACCGAGGTCCTTCCGCTGCCGTTGGCGCCAAGTAGGACATTTCTCTCGTCAAGCGTCAGTTCAAAACTCGCCAGGAAAGGAAAATTGTCAGCATATGTTCGGGTGAGAGACGGAAAAACCTGTTTCTTTGGCATTTCACCCTATGACCCCGAGCTGCAAACCGCTGTTTGATGGGCGCCGCCTGTGGAAGCGCTGCAATGCTCACGAGACCAACCCTCATGCAAATGTCACCTCGAATGCCGTGGTCGCACCGGTTGCTCCACAATGCCAGCTTGCATCGTTCGCCTGTCGCGGCCGCCTTCCCGCTCACAGTATCAGCGCGGCCGCAATTCCGAGAAACGCATAGAAGCCAACGACATCGGTGACCGTCGTCACGAAAACGCTGGAGGCGATCGCCGGGTCCACACGCATTCTCTCGAGTCCAAGCGGAATGAGAATGCCGGAAACATTGGCGACTATCATGTTTATGATCATGGCAAGTGCAATGACGAAGCCCAGCGTCTGCGAATCGAACCACACGAAGGCGACGGCGCCGACAATTCCGGCAAAGAGAAACCCGTTGCAGACTCCAATCAGCGTTTCGCGCTTGATGACACGGCTGGAGTTCGAGTGGGTCAGGTCCCTTGTCGCCAGAGCTCTGACGACAACGGTCAAGGTCTGGGTGCCGGCATTGCCACCCATCGAGGCAACGATGGGCATCAGAATTGCCAAGGCCACCATGGTCTGAATGGTGTCCGCGAATCTTGCAATGACGATCGAGGCAAGCACTGCCGTGGCGAGATTCAGGAAGAGCCACGGAAAGCGAAGGGCAGCGGTGCCGAGCACCCTGTCGCTGAGACTTTCGCCGCCAACGCCTGCAAGCCGCTTGATGTCCTCCTCGGCTTCATCTTCGAGTGCCGCCATCGCATCGTCGATTGTTATGACGCCGACCAATCTTCCGTGTTCGTTGACCACCGGCGCGGATATCAGGTGGTACTGGCTGAACGCATAGGCAACTTCATGCTGCTGTCGCAGCGCCGGAATGGTCTGAAACCCCTCGTCGGCAATGTCCAACAACAACACGTCGCGTCCCGCCGCCATGAGCCGGCCGAGGCTCACCTGCCCCACCGGGACGATTTTCGGGGTGACCAGCATCACATGATGGAAGTCCTCCGGCAAATCCTTCCGCGCGCGCAGGAAGTCGATGGCATCACCGACGCGCCAGCTGTCGGGAACAAAGACCGTTTCGGGCTTCATCAGCCGGCCGGCGGTGCCTTCGGGAAAGGCAAGAGATCGCTGCACGGCCGCCCTGTCCGAGGCGCCCAAGGCATTCAGAAACAAGCCCTGCTGTTCAGGAACCAGATCCGCGACTATGTCCACGATGTCATCCGATTCCAGTTCGACGACGGACTCGGCTATCTGGCGCCGTGACAGCAATGCGACGACTTCGCTCAGAATCCTCTCTTCAAGCTCGGCAAGGACGCCGATGTTGAACTTGTCTCCCCAAAGCGTGACGAGGGCGTTTCGCTGGTCGTCTTCAATCTGTTCCAGGAGATCTGCAATGTCGGCGACATGGAGTTCGGCCATGCAACCGACCAGGCTTTCGCGATCGCCCTCGGCAGTTGCGCTCAGTATCGCCTCCACCTGTTCCCGGTCGAGATGATAGTTGCTGAAGCCTTCGCTCGAATTTTCCGCGGTCATCGGCAACGATCCTCTTCGTTCGCTTCTTGATTGCTGCAAGCCCAGCCGGACAAGACGCCGAATCCCAATCAGTGAATGGCGGTCGCAGGCCTTCCGGTGGTATATTCGATCCAATCTCTGCCAGCACAATTCATTGCCGGCACTTTCCTTTTCCTGACAGCGAGGCGCCAGTGGTTGACCAGACACTACTGATTGGAAGGACCCTTGCCTTTGAAGGGTGCCCGTTCGATCGCCCAATTGGCGAGGCAGCTCTATTCAATGAATATGGCGCGGTTCTAGTCAAGGGCGACAAGATCGCGGCGGTCGGCAATGCCGCTGACCTGAAACAGGACAATCCGCGGGCTCGGGTTCACGATTGTGGCCGGCGCTTGATTACTGCCGGCCTCATCGATGCACACGCCCACTATCCGCAAACAGCAATCATTGCAAGTTGGGGCGCCCGCCTGATCGACTGGCTGGAGGGCTTTGCGTTTCCGGAGGAGGCGCGGCTCCAATCAAGCGAGTACGCTGCATCGGTGGCCCGCCGATATCTTGAAACCATCGTTGCGCACGGCACGACTACCGTCTGCAGCTTCTGCACATCGCACCCACAAAGCGTCGATGCGCTCTTCAACGAGGCAAGCGCCCTTTCCATGCGAATTGCCGCCGGCAAGACCTGCATGGACCGAAACGCACCGCCAGAACTCCTCGACTGCCCAGATTCGGCCTACAGCGACAGCGAAACCCTCATCAGTCGATGGCATGGCGCCGGACGTTGCAGTTACGTGATTTCGCCACGCTTTGCGCCGACCTCCACACCGCGTCAGCTTGAGGCCATGGGCGCTTTGTGGACGCGACATTCCGACTGTCTGATGCAAACGCACATCGCCGAACAACCCGAGGAGATAGAGTGGGTCGGAGAACTCTTTCCCGATTGCCGTGACTATCTCGATGTGTACGAGTCGCACGGGCTGCTGGGCCGGAGAGGGCTCTACGGACATGGCATTCATCTCACCGCACGCGAACGCAGTCGACTGCGCGAAGCGGGCGCAGCCGTGGTTCACTGCCCGACATCCAACCTGTTCATTGGATCCGGACTGTTCGACGCACGAGCCCGCATCTCCGAAGGCATCTCCGTCGGCCTTGCAACCGACACCGGCGGCGGTTCGTCCTTCTCGATGCTGCGCACAATGGCCGTTGCCTATGAGATCAGCCAACTGCACGGCAGACCACTACATCCTGCCGAACTCTACTGGCTTGCAACTTCAGGCAATGCCGCGGTCATGCACCTGGAATCGAGGATCGGCAACTTGAAGGCCGGCATGGAAGCGGATCTCATCGTGCTGGATCTTGAATCCACCGAGGAAATCGCCTTCGCCGCAAGGAATGCCGAAGACGTCTGGCAGCTTCTGTTTCCGACGATCATGCTCGGAGACGACCGGGCTGTTTCGGAAGTTTGGATAAACGGTCGCAGGCGGAAGCGGCGTTCTTGAGGCGAGCGCTACTTTGTTCCGTACATGCGGTCTCCGGCATCGCCCAGGCCAGGCATGATGTAGCCGATTTCGTTTAGCCGCTCATCAAGCGCCGCAGTTACAACCGGCACATCCGGATGGTGCTTCGCCATCACGTCCACGCCCTCCGGGGCAGCGACCAGGCACAGGAACCGGATGTTGGTCGCTCCCGCGCGCTTGACGCGATCCACGGCGGCGGCGGCGGAATAACCGGTGGCCAGCATCGGGTCGACGGCAATCACAAGCCGGTCGTCCAGTCCGCGGGGCATCTTCAGGTAGTATTCCACCGGCCTAAGCTTCTCCTCGTCGCGATATAGCCCGACGAACCCGACGCGTGCCGAAGGAATTAGTTCCAGGAGGCCTTCGAGCAACCCGTTGCCAGCCCGCAGGATTGACACGAGCACGAGCTTCTTGCCCGCCAGCATAGGCGCGTCCATCTCCATGAGCGGCGTCTCGATGGGCCTGTTGGAAACCGAAAGGTTCCGAGTGATCTCATAGCCCAGCAGCATGCTGATTTCGCGCAGCAACTGGCGAAACTCTCCCGTCGCGGTCGATTTCTTCCGCATGAGCGTCAACTTGTGCTGCACAAGCGGATGCTCGACGATTGTAAGGTTCTCGTGGGCCATCTGGCGTCCTCTGATTGTTGCAATTGAATCGATGCATTCAACAATGCACGAAGATTAGGAGTCAGAAGCCTTCACTGCTGCGCATAGCCTATCGTCCGCAATGCGGTGGCAATGCTGTCGAGAGTGCTCGGGTCGTCAATCGTTGCCGGCATCTTGAATTCCTCGCCGTCGGCAATCCTTGCCATCGTGCTTCGCAGGACCTTTCCCGATCGGGTTTTGGGCAGCCTCGGCACAACAACGGCTTGGCGGAACGCCGCAACCGGTCCCACCTGCTTGCGCACGAGTTGAACGCATTCAGCGACAACTTCGCCGCTGTCCAGTCCCTCCACGGCGTTGAGGCAAATGAACCCTACCGGCAGCTGTCCCTTTAGATCGTCATGGACGCCAATCACGGCACATTCCGCCACATCCCTGTGACTTGCCACAACCTCTTCGAGAAGCCCCGTGGACAGGCGGTGCCCGGCCACATTGATCACATCGTCGGTTCTGGCCATCACGAACACATACCCGTCCTCGTCAACATAGCCGCTGTCGCCTGTGTTGTAGAATCCAGGAAACTCCTCGAGATAGCTGCTCACAAACCGACTGTCGGCATTCCAAAGGGTGGGCAGATTGCCAGGGGGAAGCGGCAGCTTGATGGCAATTGTGCCAAGTTCTCCACGCTCCACCTCGTGTCCGGCCTCGTCAAGAACACGGATGTCGTAGCCTGGCATGGCCATGCCGCACGATCCGTATTTCACCTTGGCGGCTTCAACTCCCATCAACAGGCCGGCAATCGGCCAACCGGTTTCGGTTTGCCACCAATGATCGACCACGGGAATGCCCAGATGGTGTTCGGCCCACTGGATGGTGTCCGGATCGGCGCGTTCGCCGGCCAGGAAGAGAATGCGCAAACAGGAAATGTCATGCCGCGCAAGCAACTTGGCATCCGGGTCCACGCGCTTGATGGCTCTGAATGCAGTCGGCGCCGTAAACAGCGCCTTGACGTCGTGATCCGAGATGACGCGCCAGAAGGCCGCGGCGTCGGGCGTTCCGACAGGCTTGCCTTCGTAGACGATTGAAGTGTTGCCGTGCAGCAGGGGAGCGTAGCAAATGTATGAGTGGCCAACGACCCAGCCAACATCGGAAGCAGCCCAAAACACTTCACCCGGATCCATGTCGAAAAAGTTCTTCATGGTCCAGTGAAGCACCACCATATGTCCGGCCGTAGGCCGGATCACACCCTTGGGCTGTCCGGTCGTGCCCGAAGTGTACAGGATGTATGCCGGGTGGTCGCCTGCCACGGGCACACAGTCGCATGGCTGACCGGCATTCACGAACTCGTTCCAGTCCAGGTCGCGGCCTTCCGTCATTTGCCCCATGGACATTTCCCGCTGCAGCACTACGGTAAACCGGGGCTTGCAACTTGCCGTCTCAATCGCTTCATCCAGCAGCGGCTTGTATTCGACTATGCGTCCAGGTTCGATCCCGCAGGACGCGGACAAAACGCATTTCGGTCGCGCATCGTCAATGCGCACTGCCAGCTCATTGGCGGCAAACCCTCCGAAGACCACAGAATGAATCGCCCCGATGCGAGCGCAGGCAAGCATGGCCATGACGGCTTCGGGAATCATCGGCATGTAGATGATCACCCTGTCGCCGACGCCTACGCCTTGCCGTTGCAGGGCGCCGGCCAGTCTGGCCACCCTGTCATGCAGCTCGCCGTACGTCACTCGAGTGACGCTGTCGGTCACCGGGCTGTCGTGGATCAGAGCCAGTTGATCGCCTCTGCCGGCGGCTACGTGGCGATCGACAGCGTTCCAGCAAGTGTTCGTCAAGCCATCGCTGTACCAATTGCAGTAATGCTCGGATTCTCTGAACAACGCCCTGCTCGGCTTCCTGTCCCAGTCCACCCCTTCGGCAAGCTCCATCCAGAAGGTCTCCGGATCCGATTTCCAGCTTGCGTAGATTTCCTTGTAGCTCATGACTTATGCTCTCCGGTTTGGAATGTTCCGTGCTTCGAGTCGCTCTGCGACCGCGCAGGAAGTTCTGCACTCACGCCACATATGGTGCATGTGCGCACGTGTTCCGACAGGTCTGCGCACAATCGGAACCGACATAGCCTCAATGCTACTACCGGCAACTGGATGAGATTTCTAGCCAGCCGTCGGACCGTGGTCCCTCGACTTCCCGCCTTTCCGGTCCTGCTGGGACTTGCGACCAATGCGGGGGCAATTTGCAGGCGTTCGGCAAAGGCGCCTGCCTTCGCCAGGGCCGCCGAACCAGCCTATCTGAGTTCGTAGCTCCTGTTGTCGACAACAAAGATCACGCGGTTCTGCTGAATGGCTACAACATCGCCTCCGTTGAGTCTGCTGCCAACTCGGATCTGGTAGACCTCGCCATTGGGATACCGCACCAGCGCCTTGCGGTCCGAATCGGTGCCAAACGTACCGATCAGCAACACCTTGCGGAGGTCCAGCCCATTTCCGTCCGTTGTGAGAATGGCCTCCTGCATCGAACTGATGCTCTCGTCGGTCAAAACCGCTCTCGAGCTGGCCTGCGCATTCACGGTCGGGACATTCTTGGCTTCCCTGGCCGTGCCCGGTCTGGGTCTTTCAACCGGCACCACGAACCGGACCATGCTGTTTGACTGATTCCCGCGCAGCACCGGATAGATCAGCCGAAGCTGGTCATGCGCCGTCGAAGCGACCATGACTTCGTCGAAAACCACCGAATGGCCCTCAACTTCCCGATCGAACTCGATCCCGTAAATCTGGCCTTCGACCGTGAATTCGGCGGCTCCTGACGGGTCGCCCGAGACGTTTCTCGTGGACAGCACAACTTCCTGATGCAGTTCGTCCTCGCCATTGATCTGGTCGGGAGCGTCCGGCCTGGAAATCAATCTCATTGCCGCATTGGGATGTACCGATTGCAAGCCTTCGCCGGAAGGTCTCTGTGCCGGAACCTTGATCAAGGCAAGTCTTTCCTGCGCATCTCCGGAACCGGTTCCCTCATGCGGCATTGCCGCGGTGTCCCTGCCTTGCAGCAGCGCCGGCCTGTGCACACGGTATTCCGAAACCGGAACGCTGGCAGCCGACTGCGAATTCCAGTCCACCACCGAGGGTTGCGGAAGAATGAACTCGGGCTGCCAGGCGCTGCTGCCATTCGCCACTGCGCTTTCCCCGGGCTTCGATTCCAGCGATCTCGACATTTGGGATCTCAATTGCCTTCGCGTGGAATTCGACACATCGGGGCCGTCATTGCGGGCCGGCAAATAGCCTCGAGCCTCCGAGACACGCGCTTGATGCCGGACGGCGGGATATCGTGACTGTGTGGCGGCTCCGTGCAGTGTGGAGGGCTGCGGCAGTTGATACGCTGCGACCACTGACGAGTCTACGCCTGACAGGTCGCCTTGTGGTTGCCTGGAGACCTTGCCGGCGGACATGTCCTCATGCTGAGCCGAACGCAAGGCTGCGGCCTTGGCGACGGATTCAGATTCAATGCCGTCAATTCCCGTGGACCGCGCCGGAATGTGCGCGATTCCCGTTTCGGAATCGCCATGGAGGATTGCGCCGGCCGCGGATGAGTACTGGCTTTCGGGATACAACGCCGGACTGCTTCCCTCGCTCCCAAAGAACATCATTGTGCCTGCTACCGTGCCACTGGCAAGGCACATGACGAAGCATACTGGACCGTTGCGCCTGATAAAATTCAGCATATGCTCGATTTCGCCTCAGAAATACTCGGTGCTTTTGCACTCTTGTTCATGTCTTTGTTCTACTACTAGAAGTTGCGTCCTGGTTCAAGATCCATGGCATATCTTGTGCCAAGGCGCTTGATTGTTGGCTCATTTCGGCGCTTGAGAAGCCTCCTTTCGCATTCAATTCCATGATTTGGGCAGTCTACCTTCCAATGCGGCACCAAGCTGCGCCACTCAAAGCGTCGCGAACACCTGACGAATTCGCGTGTTGCCAAACCCCGCGTTTCAGTTTTGCCGCACGAAGCCATCAGGCAGCTGACGTTTCAGCTTGTGCGTGACTTCAGTCTCGACGATACAGCGGCGGCAGAGCATACACCACTTTTCGGGGATCCTGAAACTCAATGCCGACTCGAAGGGGCCATCGAACGAAATCGTGGTCAGGTTGCACGGCGAAAGGCCGAGTTTGGCAGCGTAGTCGGCGCATTGCTTGACCAGACTGACGTTCATTGCGGCAACAATCAGTGTCTTTCCCTGCACTTCGAAACCAAATGTCTGTTGTTCTGGATCCTTGCGCGTCTCGGCTCTGAACATCTTTCTGGCAATGTGCCTTCTCCGAACGAACCACGCCATCGGCTTGCGCTGCGACATGTAGATGATCGTGTCCTCCGGGATAACCAGGAGGGTCTCAGGCCGGCCCGTGTCCAAGGACTTTGCCTTTCGTTTGAGCATCGCCATGCGAAGGGCGATTCGAGGATCCTCCGCCTCCAGCGTGTCAAAAACCACCCAGTTGCCGCCGGCAGTTCGGTGAAACACGGATGCGCTTCCGTACGCGAACACCAACGCAAAGCGAGGTTGCCGACTCTTCAAGCCAAGACTGCGAAGGAATGACTCCATTGTTCCAACCATGTTCAGGCAAACAGCATTCCAGTCGCGCCGTTAGGATGGCGCATTGCAACAACCCTTCAAGCTGCGGCGGCCGGCTTGAACACTTTGCCGCGTGCCGTCGCGCCGGCCCATGACGCTCCGGCAAGATTGGCGCCGGAGAGTCCAAGGCCCGTCGGAAGCGCTGCTGCCCTTCCAGGGTGTGCCATGGGAAGGGCGCATGTCGATCGGAAACGTTGGTCTCCACTCATGTCGAACAACACCCTGTGGCCTTCCTAGGTCAATGGCACATTTTGAATCTGTCAAAGAGCGAATTGGCACCATTTCGTGGAAATCACTCTTGCAGACTTGATCGCGGCCGACCCGGAAATTGGACAGATGCTGGCTTGCAATTGGGATCCGATTGTACTTCGTTCGTCGCAATTGTGCAATAGCGGATGAAAACTGACATCCGATGTTTGCTTGCCGGGACATTCTCGATGATTAGCATTGCGTCGCCTGCCTTGCCTTCGAGTTTCGACGGCAGGATTGGCAGTTCACCACCAACTCCCCACAGGATGTTCACAAATGTCTATAGAGTCTGCAAAGGTGCGGTTGGAGAAAATGCTGGGTTCCCGCTTCCGAGTAACACGCGGGGAGCTTGTGCAGCACGGGCAGAATGAATCCATCTTTCCCGTAACGCCACCAGATGCCGTGGTGTATCCGACCAACACGAAAGAGGTGGCGGGAATCGTCACGATTTGTTCGGAGGAGGCGTGCCCGATCATTGCTTGGGGTGTGGGAACATCGCTGGAAGGCCATGCGCTGGCCTTTCAGGGGGGTGTGACTGTCGACATGTCCATGATGAACAAAGTTCTTGAATTGAATGCGGAGGACTTCAACGTCGTTGTGCAACCGGGCATCACGCGCAAGCAGCTTGAGCACGAACTGCGCGCCAGCGGACTGTTCTTCCCAATAGACCCCGGCGCCGATGCCACTCTGGGAGGCATGGCAGCCACCAGGGCCTCCGGCACGACTGCGGTTCGCTATGGAACATTGAGGGACAATGTCCTGGCGCTGGAAGTCGTGCTGGCCGATGGCAGGATCATTCGCACAGGCAGCAGAGCCCGCAAATCCTCGGCCGGCTACGACTTGACCGCCCTGTTCGTTGGGTCGGAGGGAACGCTCGGCATCATGACCGAGTTGACGTTGAAGCTCTACGGACAGCCGGAAGCCGTTGCAGCGGCTACCTGCTCGTTTGAGAACGTGGCGTCCTGCGTCGACGCAGTTACCGAGATCATCCAGATGGGGTTGCCGGTGGCTCGGCTCGAACTGCTCGACTCGGCCATGATGCGTGGCATCAACCAGTGGGACCGCAGCCTGAACATGACGGAACAGCCGCATCTGTTCATGGAGTTTCACGGGTCGGAAGCCTCGGTTCACGAGCATGCCGAAATTGCCGGCGAAATTGTGTCCGATCATGGTGGCAGCGAATTCTCGTGGGCAACCAGGACTGAGGATCGCAGCCGTCTGTGGAAGGCGCGGCACGATGCCTACTATGCGGCCAAGGCAATGCGCCCGAACTGCATGGTGCTGACCACCGACGCCTGCGTGCCGATTTCAAGGCTGGCCGAGGCCATCAACGAAACCGTGGCGGACATCGAGGCGAGTCCGCTTGAGGGGCCGATTGTCGGCCATGTGGGGGACGGCAACTTCCACATCGCCCTTCTGCTCGATCCCGAGTCGGAGGATGAGATTGCCGCTGCCAAGACAATTCAGGCGAACATCAACCACCGCGCTCTTCGGCTTGGCGGAACAATAACCGGCGAGCATGGGGTCGGAATCGGCAAGATGCGCTACATGGCGAAGGAACATGGGGATGCGTGGAAAGTCATGTCGGCCATCAAGAGGGCGCTTGACCCCAAGAACGTGCTGAATCCGGGCAAGGTGGTTCAACTCAACTGATTCCATTTGGCATGGGCCGGAAACTCGCCAACTCTGCTCGGTTCGCTCGATCTCCGCAAAGCCGGAGCTTAAACATGCTTGCCGCAGACCGATGTTCCAGCGGTGGAAGCAGGACTGACTACGGAATGCATCGCATCTCCTGCCTGCGGCATTCCATGATCGCGACTGTGGCATTTGATTGACGTCCAGTTCCGCTCACGGGAACCGAGGCAGGCCTGTCGGCTGCAGCCTGGTGGAACAATGTGGGAAATCGCCGGAAGCCGGGCGGACGGCAATGACCTGCCGTGCTTGTCCTCGAACTCCGGCACGCCGCGAATCGGTGGCACGCTTTGGCACACTCAATGCAGTCGTTGCAGGTTCTCCGCATGAAGTTCGTCAATTGTCTGGGACAGGCATTTCCGCTCGTTCCGACGCTTGCAACTACAGAGAATCAACTTTCTTCAGATTTTCACCACGGCGATCCATCAAGTGATCCCTCCCTGACTGGACGGGATTTTCCAAGCGCGATCACGTGCGGGGCTGCAATGGCTTCATCTTTCGAAAGTGTTTTCTCTCCCGCTTCCGTTGCCTTTTCAACGACACTCTTGAGACCCCGCAACTTGTCGCTGCCGGCAATGGCTTGAGCATCGCCGCCGTAATAGTCGAACCAAGGCAGGCCGTGGCTGGCATATTGGCGAGCGGTCGGTGGCTCTGTCGGGGGCCGTTCACCGGTTATGGCCATCCATTGGGCTGAGTTCACGATAGTGACAAAACAGCGGCTGCTGTTGCGCTGGTCCCAGACATTCAACCCGTGGTCATCGTCGTAGATGTCCTGCTTCATCCGTCCCCCCGGAGCAAGACCCATGCTCTGAGCCGGCGAGTACATGACACCTGGCTCCTGAGCAGCGTAATCCATTGGTCCAAAAAACCTGTTGGACTTGTAGTGCTTTGCCTTCATGGGAAAGGCCTTCAACTGAAGGCCTCCGTGGGTTGCAGCTCCGGTCAACTGTTCCTCGACCGTGTAGCCTTCGCCAAGTTTCATGGCGACAAACTGGCGAATGACGCCCTTCTCCACGCAAAATCCGTCAAGCCAGGGTTGTTCGGGCAACACAGCGTAGTCCTGCGGATCCCGGTTGAGGTGGTCGACCCAAGGATCACCGGTTATTGCGCACATCTTGCCGGCTGCAACCTTGATGGCGAATGGATATTCCGATGCAAACGAAATCCAAAGCGCCTCAGCCTGATGCATCGGCACAATCACGCCACCCCTCTTCCGCCATGACTCGGGCAAGTTCGCGGCGTAGTCGTCAAGGTGACGAATTGGAAAAGCCCCGAGGCCTGGCGGCAGCGGATACGTTCGGCCGTCGTCCGGGATGCGCAAAGTGCGCTGGAACTCGATACTGCAGCGCGCGTCCCTGTGGACCTTGTTGAAGCTGAACTCCAGACTGTTTCTCTCAAGCACGATCATTTGTGTGTCTCCTTACCAATCGCCGTCCCTAACTTCGCGTACCACCCGCAACACCGCTTCGTCGGGCGCTTCCTTCAACTGCCGAATCAAATCCGCGAAAAGGCGCGGACGCTTCCGGATTATCTCCTGCAAGTCTGCGGACACCTTGCCGGCGAGCGCCAGCATGACGTCGGGATCCTCTCCCAGTTCCCGCGCCAGGCGCACGGTCGTCGCCTCCGACGGCGGCGCCACCTGACCACGCTCGATCTTGCTGAGATAGGCGGGTTCGATGCCGATGCGCCCTGCGACCTGACGGAGCGAAAAGCGCCGGTCGTCCTGACGCAGACGTTCGCGAATGGTGCGCACTGTGGAACCAAAGTGTGTCATGTGTCATATATAGTATACACTCTGGGGCTTGTCAAGGACCTGCAGCGAATGGTCGAATTCATGTGTTGCCCAATTGCCTGTTCGCAAGTGGTTCGCAGTCAATCCCTTTGGACCAGCAGTCCATGAATTGGTTGAGGCTTTTTTCGACCCTTCGGTCTTTCCCGCTTCACGAATCTTCGTGCCAATGCGCTTTCCCCTGTTGGGACACACGAATTGCAGGCAGTCCGACGCGCGCCCATTTGGCAAGCCGCCAGTTGCGCCAATGCCGGCGAACTCTCTGCCGAGCGTTGAAGGATGCCCAATGTTGAACTGGAACTCTCAGAGAGTTGCAGGGCCAAGCATGACCGTTCTCGCTCTCCTGCGGCGGCGGCGAATTGCTGCATCGGGCTTGGCCATCAAACCTTGGTTCAACGCGATCTGCCCCGGGAGCATCATGCCGGTCCCTGCCGAGATCAGCTCCAAACCGCTGTAGCATGGCGTGTTCCCGGATCAGCTTGCGCCCTAACCCTAAATCGTCGTCAACCCTCTCGGTGTCCCAAGGGCAGAGATTCGAATGACCGCCGCAGTTTGATTGTGGCCTCTAGCGGCACTGTTCCGGCATCAACTGCCTTGCCATGCCATCCAGACGAAGGAACAGGCGGGACTCTCTGATCTGCCTTGAGCGACCTGGTTGGCTGCGCAGCAGTCTGTCCTCTGCCGTCCCCAAGAATGCGTCGGTTTCGGTCTCGAGCTCCACGCAGAACGCCGCGATCTCGCAGTGCAGATTGTTTTCGGGGTCGAATTGCGGGATGGGCACCCGTCGCCAAGGATGAAGCGAAAAATGTCGACCGCTCCGTCTCGACTGCACAAAGGCGGGATTGAGCGCAGGCGTGTTCAGCAGCGCCACGAGATAGGCAGCCTCTTCCGGACTCTCGAATGTGGCATGAATGAGCGTATGCCCAACGACATCTGCGCGTGCCGGCAGTCTGCAGGCCCGCATGACGTCACCCGCCATCGGATATACTATTCGGGTTAACCGTGCGGCCGGTGCCAAGGGGAGCTGGACAGCAGCCTTGCCGATATGGTTTAGGTTTTTCAGTAAGGATCTTGGCGTGCTCCCACCCTCGCCTCGAAGTTCGTTGAAGATTTGATCCAGCCGACGCCACCCAGGAATGTCAAGAGCAGCTTCGTCCTCCAGGATCTGCCCCTCGGCATCCACAGGCAAGATTGCCCGGTCTGGCGCTTCAGGGGCCAGCGCAAATGGCAGCAGATGCTCCGAGCGCAGGAATCTAACCAGCCAATGTGCTGGAATCTCGACATTCTGGGGATCCACCGCATTCCATGGTCGTTGAGTCGAGCGACGGGTGGTGACGGTCATGGTTTCGCCATCGCCTGCAAACCGGTCGGCTACAAGTAGCACATAGGGCATGATGGATGCCCCGCTCCGGAACACGCCTATGTAGGCGGATTCCCCCTCCGGCAACGGCTCCTCCGGCACCACCCAGTCGATTTGATCGATCGCTTCCCGAAGCGTCGATCTTTCAGACGGCCGCCCGGAAGGGCAATTTGCCACAAGAGTGGGCGCGTCTCCGTCCAGCGAGGTGCGCGTGTTGTCGAACAGCACGCACGCCTTCTGCGCATCGCCGCCGCCAAACACCTGTGCCGGAGCCAGATCGAGTGTTTGGCCGGTCAGCGCCTTCCTTGCCCTCCAGTCGCGGAACTTCTGCCAGTTCCCGCTCTTGATTGCCGAATGCTTGACAACCCACGCAGCCGGGTCCTCCCGCCGATCGTTCAGATACTGCTCCCGGCAGCGCTTGACAAAGAGCTGCGCAATGTCGGCATTTGGCGCCTGGATGCCGCCCTGCCACAGCCCCTGATCCTTGGCGAACTCCTCAAGGCGGCGCTTGCGGACAACGTGCTGAATGGTCGACATCTTGACCCAGGGCGGATTGGAGACAATGCGATCCACCTTGTGCCGGGCCAGGAGATATGGACCGACAGTTTGTCGCATGAACCAGGGCCAGACTGAATTGCCCTCCTTCATGACAATCTCACGCAACGCATCGTGGCTCTCGAGCAGTTGGTCTCGGTCGGCGCCGTCCTGCACGCTCTGCTCAATGTGCGCCGGCAGAGGCATCGCTGCGGCAGCGGCACCCGTCATTTCCTCGATCAGGCCGGCGAAGTCCTGCCGTGTGACGAACGCTTCCGGCAGCCGGATCTCGCGACGGCCCGGCGACACGAACACCACCTCGCCATTCTGCGGCGCAAACAGCGACTGGTCCTCGGCTCCCTGCAGAAGCAGCGAGTCGCCGTTCCAGATGCGAAGAGCCGCATCGCCGCCGCTCGGCTCGGCGGGAAGCGCCCGCAGCAGCGTCGCCCGCGAAAATTCGCAGGCCACCGGATGAACGTCCATGC